>ERZ827488.2905-NODE-2905-length-15178-cov-10.011373_pt1 | contig 15178 bp, 13 predicted proteins | sample MGYA00519771_ERZ827488 | MGnify/ENA primary metagenome ERZ827488 (study PRJEB31778, sample SAMEA3449323) | human gut metagenome | biome: human gut; feature: human-associated habitat; material: faeces | place: United Kingdom | collected 2010/2012 ... | reverse complement strand
ACCAGGTCAGGAGTTTCACCTAACTAAATCAACTGCACCGAACTGGCGCACCATACTGACTACCCCCTAAATAAATGGCTTATATGAATCAAAATCACGATAAGCACGAATCTCTAAATAAACACTACACAACAATCCCGAAAGCATCATAAATGTCGTTGGAAGCATGGACACGGATGCATCTACAATTCCTTTATACTGTAAATACATACATAAGCTTAAACAACCACACATAATCAAGCCACTTAAGCAGCTAAAGAATAAGACCCATTTACGAATATAACGACGCGTTGCCTTACCTGCAGGAACATTCACAATACTATCCCCACTCTGTAACAAGTCTTCCGATAAATCTTTGGGGTTTACAAATAATAAACTTAATAACACAGTAAACACAAATAACATCACAATATAAACACGCATACCAAATACGGTCGACATATTTAAATTCTTATATAAGAAATTAATAATTTCTGATTTATGGTAATGATGAATCAATGCCACAATCAATTGTGGAATCATAAAGATTGCTGAACCAAACATTAAAGCCATAAAACCGACTGGATTATATTTAATAGCCAAATAATTCTTTTTGGCATGTACATTATGCACAGACACTCTCTGTAAAGGAATCTTCTTTTCATGAAGTTCCATAAAGACCATAATGATGACCATCACAAAAGAAATCAAAAGAGGAATCATAAGTGAATCCATAGATGATTTCATTAATATCGCAATTAAAGATTCTGTCATATTCACAATAATAATTGGTGCAAAACCACCAACTCCATACTTCTTATTATTGATCAATAGATATTGAGCAATACTAGCACCCGCCATTAATTCAAAAATAACCACTAAAATGCTCATTAAATCTTTTTCAGCATATTTCAATGACAACGCATAAAAAATAGATTGCGCAAGGGCAACCACAAAACACACACCCGTAATCCAATAATTCATAGCCTTAGGTGAAGTACGCGCTCTAGCTTCTTTTGATCGCATTGCGAATAAAATACTAATCAATAAACTTGCCGTAATATATGGTGAAATACCTAAACTCATCACATAACACTTTTGACCAGCACCACTCACGGCCATTGTCAAAATAGCACCTAAATCAAGCCCTGCATTATTATATTCACTCATATCAATTCCATTTAAAGGAATACGGTGACATAAAAAATAAACTAAAATCACAACAACAGAAAATAGACATCGATTTCTAACCAAATGTGTCTTTTCCTTCATAAACATCACTCCCAAATAAAAATAACAGTAACTAAAAGTTAGCTACTGTTATTTTATCATTATTTTATTTATTTATCTTCTTTTTCTTTAGAAGCATCATTTCTTTCTTTTGAAGCATCATTTCTTCCCTTTTTAGAAGCATGTGCATTCACTAATGAAACTAATGCGCCAACGATTGGTACCCAAGACCACCATACTCTATGAGTTACATCCAATGTTGATTTAGGCATTTTTTCCTTTTCGATTGTTTCAGTTTGTTCCTCAGGATTTGCCTTTGGAGTTTCATCCTCAACAACCTCTTCTTCAGTTACACGAGGAGCTACTTGTAATGGAGCACGTGTATCCACAACTACACGACGTAATGATGTATCTCCACCAGCAGTACTTGTCACAACACTTGTCGCATAGCTTTCTGATGTTGATAACGATTCACTTGTACTCAAGCTTTCTGAACTTGATACAGAATCACTTAAACTTATAGAAGCAGACTCAGATGTACTAACTGATTCTGAAGTAGAAATGGATTCGCTTAGACTTCCAGATGTTGATAACGATTCAGATGTACTTACAGATTCTGATACAAATCCACTAGCTGAAGTTGAAGCTGATTCGCTAGCACTCAATGAAGCGCTTGTACTTTGACTAGCACTTACGGAAGCTGATCCACTTAATGATGCTGAAGTACTTGCTGATTGACTAGCACTCAATGATGCGCTTGTTGAAGCACTTGCACTAGCTGATGCACTTTCTGATTGACTTGCTGATGTAGAAGCTGACTCAGAAGCTGATAATGATGAGCTTACTGACTGGCTTGCTGATACTGAAGCGCTTGTACTTTGACTAGCACTGACAGATGCTGAAGTAGACGCTGACTCAGAAGCTGAGATCGAAGCACTTAATGATTGGCTTACGCTTGTTGAAGCTCTCTGGCTTGCTGATGTAGAAGCAGATTCACTTACAACTTTTGAATTTATTTCTGAATATGAAGTTTTATTAGCATCCATATCATCAATTGCAATTTTCCAATTATTTTTATTTGAATCTAAAACTGCAGTTCCATGAAAATTTGGCTCAGTATCTGGAATAAATAAATTACCTGAATATTTCGATGTTTCCCACATAATCGCATTAAATTGTCCATTTGAATAAGATGCTTTATCTAAATAAAATTTGGCATTCCCAATTTTAATTTGTACAAACCATCCTCTTTTGTTGGCTTCAGTGTTATGCACTTTATCGCCACCATTTTGAATTTCAACGTAATTATTATTTACTTTAACTGGGATCCAGTAGTCTGCGCCATTTCTATGATCCTTAACTACAAAAACATCTTTTGGCTGTCCGTTTTCATAAATAGTCATAAATGTTTTATCACCAGAAACTGTATTTTGATCAGTTATTGGGGAAAGTTTTTCAATTTTACCTTCACCTGTTATATAATAACCATTCCATTTAATATTTGCATTACCGTCTGAATCTATAGTCACATACTTTTCGTTAATTTGAGTTTTTAATGCTTTGCCATTATACAAATAAATAAAATCGTATCCATCATTATTATTCTTAACTAAGACACCCTCTTTGATTGGACCACTTTCACTTTTCATAACATAAGCATTATCTTTATTCAATACATTATCTGCAACTTCACTTCCGTATATTCCATAAGCGGTTGATATAGAAGTAGAAGTAGCTACAGATTCAGAGAAATGCTTAGACATACTTGTTTCAGGATCAACACTTCCACTTTCTGCAATAGGCATCGTAGATTTTTCAACAGTATTCGTTGTATAATTTGCAGCCGATACATTTTTATTACCATTTAATAAACCAGTAATTAAATTTCCAAATTTATTAGATGAAACCTCATCATTTTTTACTATTTCAGAATTTACTAATGATTCACTATCACTAACAGATACAGAAGTAGATTCACTTTCTGAAGTACTAGTTAATTGAGATTCACTAAGACTTACAGAATTAGAAATCGAATTGCTTTCAACAATTGAATTATTTTCTGATTCAACCGTAGAATCAGATGCACTTGCTAGTACAGAAGCATTTGTACTATTTTCAATACTTGTGTAATCTTCAGTAGTCGAATCACTTTGAGATAATGATTCAGACATATATGAAGATGTAGAAGCTTGAGATTCACTAAGGTCACTAACTTGTGACTCATTATCTAATTCAGCAGCATAAACCGCATTGTTACCCGCAAAGATGGTTCCTCCACCTACAACAGCACCAGCAGCAGCTACACCCTTTAAAAGATTGTTCGATTTCTTTCTTCTAACATTTTTCTTTTTCGACATATACACTCATTCCTTCCCTTAAACTTTTTAATTTATACGAAGCCCTTCAAATTAAAAAACAAAAAAATCAAGCAGAGTACACAAAAAGAATGCACTCTTCCCTTACTAGGTTTAATAGTAAACGGAATGCTTGATTTATTCAAGTAAAATAATTGATTTCTAACCATTTTTTAACATTAAATACACAAATGTTAATATGCAAAATTGTCTTTGTAAACATGCTCTTAAATTATATAACCACTTTTATAACTATAGTTATAATCTTAGTAACTAATTATTCTAATTTCATAATCGCATCAACGAATAATTTCTTAGTAAAATAGCCATTGTTGATTAAATATTGTACTTGTTTTAAATTAGAAACCATTCGATTATATTCTTCTTCAGAACAATTCTGAACAACTTGACTAGCTTCTTCTAAACTCGATACCACAAATCCTATACCTTTTTCTTTAATGAAATCTGCATTGGATAAATAATTTGGAATTATAACCGGTATACCTGCAGACAAATAAGAAGCCAGCTTATACGAACAATTCATCTTATAATAATCTCTTTCATCCTCAGGATTTTCTGAATTTCCCCAAACAAGGCCAAAACCACCTTTAGATAGTTGTAATAATAATTCATATTTATTTAACCAACCACCAAAATTAACATTTGTAGAATCCGTAATATCTTCTTTTCCAAACACATATAAAGGTGTTTCTTGATGCCAATTTCTCACAAAAGGAAATCTAGACGCTTCTCCTGTGAAATATAGTTTTCTTTCAAATTTAGGATCATGTAGACGAATATCATTTTTAAAATCCCACATCTTTTGAATTACATATTTCTCATTCTTAACACCATGTTCAACTAAACACTTATACATTTTTTCTGAAGGAACAACTAAAACATCACACTTATTACATATATTCACAAACTTATCCATCAAATAATAATTGGATTCAAATTGAAGTGGCACAATATCATGAATAAACAAAATAATTTTAGCTCGATATAATTTCATTCGATCAATTAATGAATCATCCCATTCCATCGCATTCCACGTGGGAAACTGAAAAATGACAATATCCCCTTCTGTGATTCCAGAAATCAATCCATCAAAACGAGCACTCATTTCATTCCAAGGCTCCTTTGAACTATCATATAAATATATTGGAAGTTCTACTGCATCTAATGGACTTAATATTTTCACCACTTCATTTTGAGCCATTTTCGCAACACTCCAATATACCTGATTCGTAATATTTGTTACATGTACTTTCAACTTCATCCCATCCTTACATTAAACATGTCTCTAAATACATAAAAAATGGACATGTCCTCAACACATCCATTTTATCACACTATTCAATTAAGGTGACTCCCACTTTCCAGATCTGATTCAAGAAATTTAGATTCAATGTAGCCAAACGATTATGCTTATCATACTTAATAATATAATCATCCATATTTACAAGTGGACCTCTTGTCACATGAATCTTGTTGTTGAGTAATACATCATAAGACATACGAAGAATCTTCTTGTCATCCATCAACATCGTAAGAATATGAATCTCTTCATCTGTTAATGCAGAAATATCCTCTTGATATTTTAATTCATGAATAAAAACACTCTCCAAAGGAAACTTTCTAAAAATACGATCCACTTCTACCTGTGACAATTTACTCACCACAAATACATAGCCACCGAATAAAGTTCGCAATTGAATCTGTTTAGAAACCCTATGATAAAACTCCATCTTAGGACTAAACGCAAAAATACCCTCGTTTTCATTCAAGTATTTACATACTTCCTCTTCCTTAGAACGTATGGTCAATAATACATACCAATGTTCATCCAAATTCATACATAAAACCCTTTCATTTCCTATACTAAAAGTATAAGGTGGTTATTTATTTGTGTCAAATCGATTAAAACGGTAAATCAATCTCTGGTTCTTCCTCTTCTTCAAAAGTCGGTAAATTCTTTAAATCCAAATCATCCAATCGATTAAAGTCAAAAGATGGTTCTTCCATGAATGGATCCCAATTCATACAATGACTATATACATAATTTACTTGTGCGTCCGTCAAACCACTTAGTAATTCATCAAGTTCTTCTTCCTCACGCAACTCATACAACCACTGTAAATCATACGCACTATGACCAGATTCCACCCACATTTCAACTCGTTCTTTCTCTTTCTTTGTGAGCTTATGCTTTTTTTTAAACTTCTTTAATTCATCCATACGGATTCTATATTTACTCTTCTTTTTCATACACCCAAAAAATAAGGGTATACCTTAGTATACCCTAAACCTTTTATAAACTTTTCAATTCCTCTGTAATCGCATTGATTGCTTCATCAACCTTAGAAGCATCCTTACCACCGGCTTGAGCCATATCTGGCTTTCCACCACCATTACCAGAACAGATTTGAGCCGCTTTCTTAACCAATTGACCCGCATGTACACCAGCCTTAACAGCCTCTTTACCTGCACCAGATACAAAGACAACCTTTTCTCCATTTGTGTTCACAAAGAATACAACCATCTTGTCATCACTAGCCTTTAAGTTAGAAACAATATCCTTCAATGCACCTGCATCCATTCCAGAAACAGATTTAATCAATACATTGACTTTTCCAAAATCTTTAGCCTCAGTAGCCCACTCTTTAGACTTCAATGTAAAGATTTGGTTTTTCAAGTTATCGATTTCCTTTTGCATATCGTGCATAGTCTTATAAGCAGTCTCAACCTTTGTATCAATATTCTTAATACCCTTTTGTTTAGCACTATCCGCAATATTCTCTAACATATTGTGTTCTTGTGCAAAATCTTGGTAAGCCGCAAACTTAGTCTTAGCCGTAATACGACGAGAATCTGAACCAATACTTTCCTCACTAATGATCTTGCATAGACCAATCTGAGCCGTATTTTCTACGTGACATCCAGCACAGAATTCCTTAGATACATCACCCATTGTTACAACACGAACTGTATCTCCATACTTCTCATCAAATAATGCAGTGGCACCAGATTTTTTAGCCTGTTCAATAGGCATTACTTCTTTCGTTACTGGATACGCCGCACTAATATATTCATTCACAATACGTTCTACTTCAGCCAATTGTTCAGCCGTAACCTTTTCATAGTGATTAAAGTCAAAACGCAAATATTCAGGACAATTATAAGAACCAGCCTGGTGAATATGATCACCCAATACCTTAACTAAAGCCGACTGCAACAAGTGTGTACAAGAGTGGTTCGCTGTAGTAGCCAAACGATCCTTCACATTCACTTCACCATGTAAAGACATACCCTTTTCTAATACACCACTATTGATTTTAACTGTGTGAATATGCTGTTTATTACGAGTCTTTTGAACATCCAATACTTCTACTTCTACACCATCAGCCGTAAACATTCCCTTATCGGCAACCTGTCCACCACTTTCTGCATAGAAACAAGTTTCATCTAAAATGATCATACCTTCATCTTCTAAAGAATCAACCATTTTACCCTCAGCATTAAATAACGCAATGATCTTACCATCACAAGTTAAGTGATCATAACCAATAAATTCACTAGGCTCATTGAAGTTCATCAACTCTTCATTTTGAGACGCAAAAGAATCCTTTACATTACGCGCATTACGAGCACGCTCTTTTTGTTTATTCATTTCAGCATCAAATTCATCACGACTTACAGTGATTCCACTTTCCTCGGCAATTTCTTGTGTCAATTCAAATGGGAATCCATAAGTATCATACAATTTGAAGACAACTTCACCACTCAATTTACCATCCTTAGCCTTGCTGATTTCTTCATCTAGTAATGCCTGACCAACCTTTAAAGTCTTCTTGAAAGTTTCTTCTTCAACCTTAATCAACTTCTGGTTGAACGCAACATGCTCCTGTAAGTATGGATAGAAATCCTGCATTAAATCCGCAACAACAGGAACTAATTTATATAAGAATGGTTCATCCAATCCTAATTTTAAACCATAACGAACTGCACGACGAAGTACACGACGAAGTACATATCCACGACCACTATTTGAGAAGTTAGCACCATCACTCAACGCAAAAGTCACTGTACGAACGTGGTCCGCGATAACACGGTAAGCCATCTTATATTCACCTTCATAAGGATGTTTAGCCATAGCTTCTGTCGCACGAATAATAGGCAAGAACAAATCTGTATCGAAGTTTGTTTCTCCATCCTGAACTAAGGCAACCAAACGCTCAAGACCCATACCTGTATCAATGTTCTTCTGAGGAAGTTCCTTATAGTCTTTACGATCAATACTTGGATCACAATCATATTGAGAGAATACAACATTCCATACTTCTACATAACGATCATTTTCCATTTCATCAAAGAATAATTTTTCTCCCAATCCCTCAGGATCATATTTTTCTCCACGATCAAAGAAAATTTCACTGTCAGGTCCACCAGGTCCCTTACCAATTTCCCAGAAGTTATCATCTGTCTTTAAAATATGACTAGGGTCTACACCACAAATTGTAGTCCATACTTCATAAGCACGCGCATCATCTGTATATACAGACACATACAATCTGTCCTTATCAATGCCCATCCATTCTTCACTTGTTAAAAATTCCCACGCAAACTGAATCGCTTCATCCTTGAAATAATCTCCAATTGAGAAGTTTCCTAACATTTCAAAGAATGTGTGGTGACGAGCCGTACGCCCTACATTTTCAATATCATTTGTACGAATTGATTTCTGCGCATTCGCAATACGATTTGAAGCCGGTTTTTCACTACCATCAAAATATTTTTTCAAAGCCGCAACACCCGCATTGATCCATAATAATGTTGGGTCATTGTGCGGAATCAAACTTGCGCCCGGCTCAATCATATGCCCTTTAGATTTAAAATAATCCAAGAACATCTGACGAATCTGATTACCAGTTAATTGTTTCATCTTTTCTTTCCTCCAATAAAAAAACGCTCCTATTTCTAGGAACGTATAATTACGCGGTACCATCCTAGTTCATTTTTCAAAATCGAAAAATGCCCTCAATTCACTCGTTAACGCCGACTACGTTTCAACTCCAAAGTAGCTTCAAACTAAAAGACTCGAAGAGCTTTCACCAAACGCCCTCTCTCTATACACAAGAACTTTTAATCCTACTTATCTTCTTCACTGTCGAATCGATAAAATTTTAACACTCTTTCCATATTTCTGCAAGACGAATCACACCATCTAACATCAATTCTTTACTCATACTCGCAAAAGACAATCCAATACGCCCATTTGAAATACTAATTGCGACACTATTCGATTCACACAAATTCCTAAAACGTGATGTATCCACATCTAAATTTAACCAATACGCCATATACGTTTCATCCAAAATATACGAACAACCCATATACGTATCAATCAATTTCTTTAAATACAAATGCTTCTCCTTATACTCACGAACAAGCTTTCTTAAATGCTTCTGCAAATACCCATCCACAATATACTGCGTAAAAGCCACCTGCTCAATTTTACTCGTCGTTGGACCAAAATAAGAAGCACTATACTTACGCATATACTCCTCATTTAAAATCATATACCCAATACGTAGACTCGGTAATAATAGTCTTGAAAACGAAGAAAAATAAATCACATTCTTACTTTTCGAACACAACGAAGTCTTGATTTTAGAAGCATACACAAGCTCCCCATTATAATCATCCTCAAGAATCAAAACATTCTCTAAAGAAACCAATTCCTCACGAATTCTTTCACTCATAGATTGCCTATCCGACGTAAAACAAGTCGTATTCACATAGACAACATCCACATTCAATCTTTTAATATCCCTCACAAAAGAATTTGGATTCAAATATTCAACATGAAAACCATACGACAAAAATACCTGCTTAGCCTGATCATCCACTAAAGTACTTAAACCAATCACCTTTGACTTATCCAACATCCCACAAAATATATACAACAAAGACTGATAGTTTGAACCAATCACCATCTGTTCAGGAAAACACAAAATATTCCGATTCTGATACACATACTTACATAGAGCCTGCCTTAATCCATACTCACCCTGTGCTAGACCATAACTTGACATCAAACGCTTATCATTCAATACCGACTTCATATATCGTTTCCAAATCGTCGTTTCAAATGAATCAAAAGAAACCGATTGAATCCGAAAATCATAATCATACGATTTTTCTTTGTGGCTCGAACTGTAATCCAAAATTTCCTGATGCAGTAAGATACGCTCCGGATTCATACTCACCACATACCCCACTTTTTCTTGACTCGAAATAAAACCATCCAACACCAACTTATTATATGCATTTTCCACCGTGGTCTTAGACACATTCATCTTCTTTACACATTCACGAATCGAATCCACACGATCCCCATACTTTAAGATCCCCGAAAGAATCGACTCCTTATACAAATCATAAATTACCTGATATTTCTTCATGCAGCTGTCCCCTATTTATTTTTTATAATTGTATATTTTTTTATATACAGAAACAAGTATAATAGTCACTAAGTTACAGAAAGAAGGAAAGATTATGAAAAACAAACAAACATACGAAATCGTACTTACAGGACTAGGCATGGCACTTGTATTTGTCGCAACCATGTTTATCAAAGTACCAAACGCATTAGACGGATACTTCAATCTAGGAGACGGATTCATCCTATTATTCGCAAGCTTTTTAAATCCATTTGAAAGCTTCTTGATTGGAGGCTTAGGAAGCGCACTAGCCGATGTAGCCGGAGGATACGGCCACTACTTCTTCTTTACCCTAATCATCAAAGGACTAGAAGCTATCGTAGTATCCCTACTTATGAAAAACTACTCTAAACCGAAACAAATCTCAAGCTACGTATTAGGATCTGTCATTATGGTATTTGGATACTTCATTGCCAAATACATATTAAAAGGAAGCTGGATTGTAGCCGCAAGTGAAATTCCAGCCAACGTAGTCCAAGGAGTTGCAGGTATTGTGATCGCATTAATTGCCTATCCAATGGTAAAGAAAATCGTACAAGATAAATTAAATTAAAAGAGAAATCAAAATCGATTTCTCTTTTTTATTTACATCGAACTGTCACTCTATTTTTCGCATCCAAAGTACACGTAAATAAAGTCAAAGGATAATCCGAAGAAGTCATATCCTCAACACTATCTGGCGTTAAAGACTCAACCACTGCAACATGATACACAAATTGATTTCCAAGTGCATCCGTAAATACGACCTTACTACCCGGATCTAAACTATGGATTCTTCCAAAATGAAACCAAGAATTATGTGCCGCAATCACCATATTCCCCTTATATACACTACCCGAATATCGACAAGGCGCAAGTTTCATCAAATCATACGTAAACTCACTCGTAACCGGAAGCTTAATGTCCAAAGAAGGAATCTCAATCGTTCCAATACAAGATAAACCATCCAGTTCTACTTCCGGCATATCCATATCTGGATCTATTAATATATCTGAATCCAAATCATTCTTTAAATTATAGGCAGCCAATATATCTTCTTCACTTTTTTTAGCCCGAAATGTATCATACACATTAAACAAGGCGAGTCCCAAGCTTAGTACAACACTGATACAGCCAATATATTTTAGAACTTGCTTACGCATATACATCCAAGTCCCACAAACAATAATACAGGTACTGGCCACCACAATTGACCTGTCAAAGGAAGATTTGATTCTGATTTTTTAGAATCCACAATCTTATTCAAACTATTCTTTAACACAATATGATTCCCTTCTCGATAAGAACTTACACTATATCCAGAAGGAACACTTGTCTCAACACAACTCCATCTCATATCACCCGACAAATCATTCCAAGCATATGTCCAATGATTTTCTTCACTTAATACCTGATGATCTACGACTTTGCCATCCCCAAGTAAATCGACACCAATAAAACTTGGACGATTCTTCTTGTCGTCATCCTTCCATACTTTTTGAACACGCAAAGAAGTCGTTTCAACTCTAGGCTCATACTTTAATTCAACATCACAATCTTTATCCACATAAACAACAGAAACCGACATTGTATATTCCGCATTATCTAAAGCCTTCACTAAATAAACACCTTTAGTTAAATTTGTAAACAAAGCCTTACCATCTGAATCTGACTTAACTTCATCATCACATTCAATATTGTCACGATCAATATAATCACCAAGAATATTCCAATCCTTTGAAACCGAATAGGATTTAAAAGCACCTACCAAATTATAATCCGCATCCGCCACACGATATAAGCGAACATCTATATCCGAAGCTGGACAAGTCACTGTTAAACTCGAATAATCACTTGCGAAAACAGGAGTACATACAAGAACAAAAAGAAATATACACAATACACTACGAATTATTTTTTTCACGTCCTTTTAACCTCCATATCTTCGAAACAATAATACCAACCAACAATAATACAACACCAACACAAGAAGCCACCACTAAAGTATCCACCCTAGCTGCATCTGAAGTAATATTTGATTCATCATACAAACTATCCACCACACGATGACCACGAACCATCAAGCGCTGCGTATTAATACCATACGGCGTACACGTAAGTAACGTACAAAGATCTTTACCTTCTTCAATCTCTAAAGGACCATAATCCTCAGGCTCTACAACCGAAATCTTATCCACCTCATACGCCAAAACCTTGCCATACACATGCAGATAAAATAAATCCCCCTTTTCAAGACGATCAATATCCGTAAACAAACGAGCACTCGGAAGCCCTCTATGACCCGAAATAACACAATGCGTACTACTACCACCAACAGGAAGCGAAGACCCTTCTAAATGACCAACACCCACCTGTAATACAGAATCATCCACGCTATGATAAATAGCTAGCTTACAACGAATCTCAGGAATCGTAATATATCCCATCATACCCGTACCATCCGCATTTAATAGACTCTTATATACAGACAAATCTGAATCACTGGGCGTAAAACGACCCGCATTCGATAATAATGTTTCATTATATGCCGCAGCCGCATCTATCGCAGCCTGCCTATCCTGATCATCCATCTTCTCTATCTTTTCAGAATAATTCGCAACAACAGCCGTTTGATGTTTAGAATTCCAATAATTACTCACTGTTGGATATAACAATAAGGAAAGGCCCGTAATAAAAACAAGTATCGCAATTATAGTTGAAATATGTTTCTTCATCTTAACCCTCTCCCTATTGTTAATTCAAACGAATCAATTATTTATTTTTCACTCTTCTTTTAGTAGCCAACACAACACCAGAACCCAATACAAGTACAGCACCTATTAGATAGATCATTGTAGTACCAGCACCACCTGTACTTGGTAGTACTGTTCCTGTTTTGTTCTCTACTTTAACTGGATTAGCTTCAGATTCACCAACTTTAACTAATCCAGTCTCATCAATTACTACAGTTACTGGACCACTTAATTTATTGTATCCTGCAGGTTGTTTAGTCTCTGTCAAATAATAAGTACCAGCACCTAAACCTTGGATTTTGAATTTACCTGAATCAGGTGAAGTAATAGTTGTGACTGTTCCTGCCTCACCTTTTTTAGCAACACGATATACATCATCCGTAGCTGTTTCATCAGATGTTTTAACAAAACTAATGTTCTCTGCATCCTTTGAATCTTTAGTCAATTTAAAAGTTGCACCAACAAGACCTTTTTCAGTATTTGAATTATTTTTATCTGTATAGAATTTAAATACATTCATTTCAAATGTTTTTGTGGTTGTAGTTTTATGTTGTGTATTTTGACTATCACCATATTTTAACCAAGTTTCATTCTCGTAACCTTTTCCTGCAATCACTGCATTTTCATTTAATGTTGCAGAATAAGTAACAGTAATTGTATCATCAGCCTTTAAGCCATCACATAATTCTTTAGTAAAGTTAATATGGAAAGTACATTTTGGACCTGTGCTTTCTAAATTTGTTGTATCTACACTATAATCTTTAGTTTTAGTTAATGTTTTTTCATCACTAGTTGCCTTTTTATGTAAACTTACATTCACTGAATTTTCATCAAAAGTTAATCCTTCAGTCATTTTATCATGTAGGACATAGTTTTGAGCTCCTGGTTGTGTAGTAATTGTTGTTTTAAAATATACTTTATCACCAATGCTAGCAGAGTTTGACTTTCCATCAGCAGAAACAACTCCGCCAGAAGTAATAATTTTGTCAACTGAAGGAACACCATTCTTTTCTTGAATAGTTGCAGCAGGTTTTGTAGTATCTAGACTACATAAAGTACCAACACTGGAATCAACTAGATAATATCCAAGAGATGGTACTTCAAAAGTTAAAGTTGATGTAGTCTGTCCAGCGCTAGCAGCAGGTACAGTCTTCGTATCATTAGCTGTGATAACTTGATTTTCTTTATTAGCATATAGAATTGCTTGTTTTGCAAATTCTTCAACACTAGCATTTTCTTTCCATGAAACGTATTCACCATCAAAAGTAAAATATTTATCCTTAACATTTTCTCCTTTTATAAAATTTGCCCATTCTGATGAAGGTTTATATGCAAAATTACCTTTTTCTTCTCCCTTCACCACATTAGTGCTATAACTCTCTAAATCTAAAATCTTATAAATCTTATATGTCTGTCCAGGAATCGCATTACTAATAGTAATTGTTCCTTTTGTCGTTGATGATGTTCCTTCATCAGCTTTTACTTTACAACTCATTGATACTACCATCATGAACGCAAACATAATGGCAGCAATTTTCTTAATTAGTTTCATTTCTTTCTCCTATTCCTTGATTTGTCATTTAAATGATTCTTTTTATTTATATTAGTCAGAACTATCAAGCTTGCTAATACCAACATAGCTCCTGATATTCTGTAAATCAGAGTTCCATAACTACCAGTAGAAGGTAGTTGTTTAACACGGCTTTGATTTGTCACGGTTACCGTCGCACCGTTTTGTACTGCATTATTAGTACTATAAGATGTAATGTATTCCAATCTATTAATGACATGAACACCAGAATCTTTAATTGGTTTGTTTTGATCATCTAATTCGTAAACATAATAAGTTTTGTCCAAATCTAAATTAATAAATTTATTACTCTTAGCTTTGATTGATCCTTCATCATATTGAATAAATATTGTTTGAAGTGGAGCTCCAGTACCATCTTTATTTTCATATAAACCAAAATGATATGTTCCTGTTACTGGATTCATATCGTAATTACCAGGGTTTTTAAACTTCTTTTCAACAGTAATCTCACCCTTATGGTTCAATACAGTTAAAACATATGTTTCTTGATACTGCACTTTTATTCGATCATCCTGAATGCATTTTTTAACATAATCTGAATAATCAGTTTTTCCAGACTCAACCCTTGGTACCATTATGTACAATTCTTGATTACTATTAACATAACCAGTTGGTGCTTTTGTTTCTGTCACTTTATAAATAGTGTTATATTGCATTACATGATCAGTTGCTGAACCACTACCGAAACTTAAAGTTCCATTAGCATCTGTTGTTCCAGACCAACTAAAGGTTGGTACTATGTCAAGAAAAAGGACTCATAAAATAGATAAATTTTAAATTTTAATG
>ERZ827488.2900-NODE-2900-length-15224-cov-6.026633_pt1 | contig 15224 bp, 10 predicted proteins | sample MGYA00519771_ERZ827488 | MGnify/ENA primary metagenome ERZ827488 (study PRJEB31778, sample SAMEA3449323) | human gut metagenome | biome: human gut; feature: human-associated habitat; material: faeces | place: United Kingdom | collected 2010/2012 ... | reverse complement strand
TTGTTTCAACTCACAGTCGGTATTTTCACGGAGTCTGACATGTCGAAAATAGTTCGACTGTGACCTGCCTCATGTCAGTGGAGGATACCGATTTCTCTCCGCCCGCCACTGCCGTTATGTTTCTTTTAACAATTCATCCCGCCACTTTAGAAGCGGGGGACTTCTTGTCTACTGGTGTTAAAAACAGATACCAGAACGTTCCGGCGCAGATTACGGCTTCGAAAAAGATGAACATCCATGCTCCTGCCGGCGCTTTTTCTGTCATCCAGGATATAAACTGGCTCCGGTAAAGTCCCCAGATGTTTTCTGCCATGTGTGCCAGAATCGGAGCAAGGAGTGTTCCGCAACGCTCATAAATGAGAATCAGAAGTACACTCACTATGGCTGCGTAGACAAATTGTGTCACATTGCCGTGATATGCACCGAACAGCAGACATGATGCTGCGATGCCCCAGCCGGTTCCCCAGAAATCTTTTGCCCTGCGGTAAATCATGCCGCGGAAAACAATTTCCTCTGCGGCCGCGCTCAGCACACCGACGGACAAGATCAGAAGCAGTGGGTTCTGTCCCTCGTAAATCTTTGATGCCATGTCCTGATAGCCGGAAAAGATTCTGGTAAAGCCGGTCACGTTCATGACAGTGTTCAGGAGATGGCCGAAGGTCATAACCAGCAGAATACATGCGGCTGCCTCTGCCGCACTCCACCGTTTTTCCGGTTTCGGGAACATGCCTTCATCTTTTTTGTACTGTTTCCAGAGAATCGGAATTGCCGCCAGACTGCCGATTGCTGATGCAAGAACGGATGTCGCGTGCATACGCTCTTCCAGATAACCGCCGGTCGTAAACGTCATCAGGATCAGCGCCAGAAGTACAGTTGCTCCGATCAGAAACAGTTCGTACGTCAGAAGCGGTTTTAAAAGACGCCATAGCTTCCGCTGGATAGGAATTACGATTTCCTCCGTTTTTGGCTCTGTTTTCGCTGTCCTTTTTTCTTTTATATTCTCTGCTTTTTTCTCTTTCGGCGCAAAGATTCCTGTTCCACTTTCTCCTCTTGTCAGCCACGGGATACGCTCCGGCTTCATTTTTTTGATGCGGTCGCGTCTTTTCTTCTCTTCTTTCGGATCCTCCGCCAGCAGTTTCAGTTCTTCCGGCGTATCACACACCTTTGCGGCACCTGCTGCCTCGAGTTCTTCTCTTCCGCCGTACCCATACGATACGCCGACACAGAGCAGTCCGTTTTCTCTTGCCCCGATTACGTCATAGCTTCTGTCACCAACCATCACCACGTCGGAACGGCTGTCTTCTGCTCCGAGTCGGCGCAGCGTCTCTGCGATGACTTCTCCTTTGTCAGTTCTGGTTTCGTTCATTTCCGAACCGGTTACTACGGTAAAATACTTTCTGATTTCGAAATGCTCCAGGATCTGCTCCACGTATTTTTCCGGCTTGGACGATGCCACCGCCAGAGTTTTTCCCTGTTCTTTCAGATACGCCAGAACCTCCGGGATTCCCTCGTATACTTCATTTTCAAAAATCCCCTCGGTCTCGTACCGCTCCCGGTATTTTGTGATGGCCTGCTGTGCTTCTTCGCAGCCAAGGCCTGCAAAATTCATGAAAGATTCCAGGAGCGGCGGCCCCACGTAACAGTTCAGTTTTTCCAGATCCGGCTCTTCGATGCCAAAGGATGCCAGCGCATACTGTACGCATCTTGTAATTCCAGGACCGGAATCGGTCAGGGTTCCGTCCAGATCAAATAATATCATATCTGACATACTCTTATTTCCTCTTTTACTTTTTTTATCGTATGACATGTCTTTTATTCTAGCATATCGAAATTAGAAATACAAACAAAACCGGATCAGGCTATTTTCTGCAGAGGGCGCGCAGATAGCGGGTGGTCTGATTCTGAATTTCGGCAATGGCACGAATCAGGTTCCAGAGGCGCCTCAGGGACTGCCAGAGTCGGGTTCCTTTTGGTCTCTGGCTGGTTCTTTGGCTGACAAGTGTGGAAGTTTTTGGTTTCACGTTGACTTCCCACGGTTTCATGGTTCGGACAATGCCGTCTGCGCCGCGCACTTTTACAGTGATGCGGTTGTAGCCTTCGGAAAGGCTCTCGGCTTTCAGACAGATTTTGTTTTCTTTCCATTCATATTCGGCTTCGGAGCCATTTACCATGCAGGAAAGAATTTCAGCCGTGTCGGCGGCTCCCTCGAGCAGAATTTCCGGGGTATAACCGGGATCTACTTCGATGCTGGTGTCGGCCGGGCGGATAATCAGGGGGTTCGGCGCTTCGAAATCTTCGTCTGCTATCTGTGATAATATGAAATCGGCGATGATCTGCGGCGGTATTTGAGATGGCTTCTCCCCGGCACTCTCAGATGGAGTTTCGGCAGGCGGAGGACTGCTTTCTTCTGTTTGTAGCGGAATATCATCTGGATCTTGGGTCACCTCCTCGGGTGTGGCTGCAGCAACGGGCAGCTGTTCGTCTGTTTTGAGTTTTTCTTTCTCCGGAGACGATTGCCCGGGCTCCGTTTGTTCCTGCTTTTCTGTGTGTGACTTTCCGGCATCTGGCATTACGGTAGGCTCCTCTTTTTCTGGTGCTTTTGTTTCCGAGGTTTGATTTTCTGACTCTTCTGTCTCTGATTCTTTTGTATCTGTTTCTTCACATCCTTCCTCTGATTCCGATTCCCCGGAACCCATATCTCCTGCCTCCGGCAATTCTTCTGGCTTCCCCGATTCTGAATCTTCCGAAATTTCTTCCTCCTCTTCTTCCCACTTTTCCGCTGGTTCCTTCTCCGGATCCGGAATTACCGTCGGGGGAAGCATTTTTTCTTCTCCTTCTGTCTCTTTCTTTCCGGTCTCTGCCGGATCTGTTTTCTCTTCCGGCGGCTCTGGTTCCTGCTCTGGTTTCTCTTCTATAGGCGGTTCTTCTTCTGACTTTTCGTCCGGCAGCAGTTCCTCCGGTCCGGCTTTCCCGTCTGCATCTGTCACATCACTGTTCTCGATGATTTCAGCTTCTAATTCCACGCTTTCCACCGCACTTGCGGCCTCGCCTGTCGTCTGCTGTGTCTCCGCGTGGACTTCGATTCCCTGGACGGCCAGGAATCCTGTCATCATTGCGCATATCGTCTTTTTTCTCATCCTGCTTCCTCCCATCTTTTTCTGATCTGCTGATAAAAAATGTCCTCCTCCATTCCCGGAATTTCTGCTGCCTCGTTGAGGTACTGTTCTGCTTTTTCCTGCATGTCGAACTGCAGTGCCAGCTCTGCGGCCCGGAGCAGATTTTTCCGCCGGTTTCCATCCTGTCTGCTGCACAGAAGCCATTCGTAATAGAGAAAGCTCTCCTGGCACCAGTCCTGTTCCCTTTCCCCATCCCCGGATTTTCCGCCAAGATAGCACGCATCCGCCAGTCTCTGCCAGATAACCGCCTCCCACTGCCCCTCCATATTCTCGCCTGCGGCCTTTTCCAGCACTTCGATTCCTTTCCGCATGGCGTCTGTGTCATTTTCACGCGCCAGTTCTTCGGAAAAGCTGAAATACATTCCTGCGGCAGCAAGATATCTGCGGCAGCGTTTTTCTTTTTCCGGCTCCTGCTGCGTGTCATCATAAAATTCAGCCAGCAATGGCTCCATCTGCATTTTTTCCCTTGCCGCATCATCCGCCAGACAGTATTCCACAAGTTCCTGCTCCACACGCCCCGCCTGACTGAGATGTTCTGCCTTTAAGAACGCTTCCCTCGCTTTCCGGTAGTTCGGCAGACTGCCTTCTTCCACCGGATTTCCGCAGAACCAGAGATCGCCCTGCTCCTCCCATTCGTCTGCCGCCGGAAACTGCCCCCATGGCATCCTGCTGGCAGCTGCAGCCGCTCCTCCTGTCAGAAAAGCAAAAACTGCAAAGATCCGCAGAGTCTTCCTGCCTTTTTGCTTTCTTTCCAGCCGCCGCAGTGCCTTTTTGACTTCTCCGGCAGACGCATACCTCTCCTCCGGCTTTTTCTGCATACACTTTTCCAGCACCCGCCATAGTCCTCTTTTCTGCCGCTTTTTCGCATGCTTCGCCATTGCCGCAAGCAGTGCGCCGAGTGCATAAAGATCGGAACGGGCGTCACACTTCCCGTCATACTGCTCCGGCGCTGCATAACCGCGGGTTCCATAACGGACTTCCACACCCGTTTCTTCTGTTCCGGCTGCACCGAAATCCACAAGGTATATTTCACCACGCTCTGTTATCATCACGTTGTCCGGCTTCAGATCCCGGTAGAAAACCGGCGGGTTCTGTGCATGGAGATAACAGAGAATCCCGCTCAGGGCAATTCCCGTTTTCAGAATTTCCCGGCTGGAAAACCGTTCTCCCTTACGCATACGCTGTCCGATAGATTTTCCGTTTACAGCTTCCATCACCAGAAAGCTTTTTGTCCCACTTTCCAGAAGTTCCACCGCACAGGGAATCCCGGGATATGAAAACTTCTGTAAAAGAAACGCTTCCCGGCACAGTTTTTCCCTGTCACATATACTTACCTTGACTGCATACCGCTTTCCGGATCCAGTTTTCTCTGCAAGATAAACGACAGACGTTGCCCCTCTTCCGAGCACTGACAGCAGGCGATACTTCCCTCCCGGAAGTTCTACTTTTCCAATGATCCCGCCTCCTCTTTTTACGTCAAAGTGTTTGTCAGTCCGATATTCTGTTTTTGTACATGGATATAAATTGAGCCGAATGGCTCTTCGATAGAGTAATATAGAATCGATTTTTCAGGACAAATGTCCAAGCGGATGAAAAATCGTGATGTAAGTATAACACAACAGCCGCCGTTTCTGCAAGAACTACAGAAGCCGACGGCTGCCAAAAAAATCGCCTGTTTTTTATTTATTTTTTCCCTCTTGACTCCGCGCAACGCCAGATTGCTCCGCACTTCGTGCTCCCGCAATCTTCAAAAATATTCGTAATCCGCTCATTTTTCTTCGAAAAATGGCTACTTACTCATATTTTTTCGGGTCTCAAGCTCAAAAATCCTCCTGCAAGCAAGCTTGCGTCGGACTTTTAAGTTTGATCCCCTGGCGTTTTACATCCGTTCCGGTGCCGAGAATCCCAGCAGGTCGATGCAGGTCTCAAGTACCTCGCGGACAAGATCCAGCAGTGTCAGGTAAGATGCTTTTCTTGCCTCATCCTGCTCACTTAAGATCTTGGTCTCGTGGTAGAAGTGGTTGAACTCGTTTGCAAGCTCGTAGATATAAGCACAGATCTTATGCGGTGCTTTCTCCTCGAATGCGTTCTCCACAACGCCGTTGAAACGGGATACGGAAAGCATCAGAGCTTTCTCACTGTCGCTCTTCGGTGCCAGAAGTGCGCCTTTCTTCAATTCATTTCCCTCTTCTTTATATTTTCCGAGGATGGATTTTGTACGAACGATCGTGTACAGGATGTACGGACCGGTGTTTCCCTCGAAAGAAGTAAATCTCTCAACATCGAATACATAATCTTTCGATGCCTGGTTGGACAGGTCACCGTATTTAATAGCAGACAGTCCGACAATCTGTGCCGTTCCTCTTGCATCCGTATCTTTTACGCTGCGGTTCTCCACGATCTTCTGATACATCTCATCGTTGATCTCACCGATCAGACGCTCCAGACGCATAACGCCGCCCTCACGGGTCTTGAACGGTTTTCCGTCTTTTCCGTTCATGGTACCAAAGCCGATAAAGGAAAGAACGGTATCATCATTCACCAGTTTTGCTTTTCTTGCACAGCGGAAACACTGTACGAAGTGAAGTTCCTGACGTTTGTCTGCCAGATAGCAGATCTCGTCCGGCTTGTACAGTTTCATACGCTGGATGATGGTTGCCAGGTCTGTCGTATCATACAGAGCTGCTCCATCGGATTTTAAGATCATGCACGGCGGGATCTCTTTTGTGTCTGTCTCTTCTTTGACATCAACAACGAGTGCGCCCTGGTCATAATGTGCATAACCATTGTCTTTCAGGTAATCTACCATGTCCGGAATGTACTCCTGTGCATCGGACTCACCCATCCACAGATCGAAATGAACGTCGAGGTTTCCATAGTTCTTTTTCAGATCGGCAACAGAAACGTTCATAATGTGTTTCCAGATCGCACGATATCCTCTTCTGCCCTGCTGCAGCTCTCTCGTTGCCTCGAGTGCACGTTTCTTATAGTCCTCGTCCTCTTTCGATTTGCCGCTTGCGCAAGGATAAATCTCCTCGAGCTCACTGATCGTAAACGGTGCTTCCTCCGGGTACTCTCCCGTAAAGGACTCATCAAAATAAACAAGCTCCGGATGGCGCTCCTGCAGCTCGGTGATGATCAGTCCCATCTGCAGACCCCAGTCTCCAAGATGAACGTCACCGATCATGTTGTGGCCCATGAAGCGTCCCATACGCTTGATGCTCTCGCCGATGATCGCGGAACGGAGATGGCCGACGTGAAGCGGTTTTGCCACGTTTGCTCCGCCGTAATCTACGATGATGGTTTTCGGATTTTTTGCTTTCTCTACAGAAAGATCTTCATCGTTCTGCATTTTGGAAAGATAATCTGCCAGAAATTCCGGGTTGATTTTCAGGTTGATGAATCCCGGTTTTACGGCTTCAATTTCACCGATCACGCTGTGATCGGTCACTTTTTCTACAACTGCTTCAGCCAGCTGGATCGGTGCTTTGTGGTATGCTTTTGCAGCTGCCATTGCGCCGTTGCACTGGTATTCGCACAGATCCGGGCGGTTGGAAACGGAAACCCTTGCATAGGACGGGTCCATCTCCGCAGCGGTAAAGGCTTTTACCAGCTCTTCCTGGATAAGATCGATCAGTTTTTTCATAATGTTTCCCTCATTTTCTTCTTTACTGCAGAATCATCTGTTCTGCGTTTTGTTTCCGCGCGCTGCGCCGGGCTTCTTCCTCTTCTTTGATGCCGCTTTTCTGATAACAGTACTGGATGATATCTCTTCTTCGGATGATGCCGATGAAGATTCCCTCGTCATCCACAACTGGAACAAAATTCTGCCGCATGGACATCTCGATCAGGTCCTCGATGTTGCTGTTGATGTTGACGGACTCATAATTCCACCGTTTCGGAACCTGCCAGAGCGGGATATCCTCTGCTTCATGGTAATTCAGAAGATACCGTTCTTTTATGATGCGGAGCAGATCTCCTTCCGTCAGTGTTCCCACGTAGCAGCCCTTTTTGTTCAGTACCGGAACCGCCGTGTATTTATGATATTCGATCTTCTCGATGGCCTGCCGAAGTGAGCAGTCGTCATACAGATAAGCCGTTTCACTCTTCGGTGTGATAAAAAACAAAATATTCATTCGCGTATACTCCTTTTCGTTGGTCATACTCTTGTTTGATTATACCATAGACGAATGTGAAATGTCTTTGAATCTTTCTTATATTTTCATAAACATACCGAATCCGAAACTCGAATGCCTCTTTGCTGCGCCGCAAATTGCGCTTATTTTCCAGTATAACCGACTTTCCGCAAAAAGTAAAGATCTTAAGTTTCATCCGCTCACGCCGCACAAAAAATCCGTACGGATACAAAACATGCTCTGTACCCGCACGGATTTTTCAGTTTTTCCTTTTATTATTCTCTTCGCAGCGCATCGATCGGATTCAGATTCGCTGCTTTTACCGACGGCAGCAGTCCGAATACGATACCGATCACCATGGAGAATACCACGGAGAAAATGATCGCCGGAATACTGATCGCCACAGGCGTCTGCGATACCCTCGAAATCACCTGTGCCATGATAATGCCGCCCAGCACGCCGAGCAGTCCGCCGATGCTGGTGAGCACCGCCGCCTCGGTCAGGAACTGGAACAGAATTCTGCGTTTTCTTGCTCCGATCGCCTTTTTCAGGCCGATCTCGCTTGTACGTTCCGTTACAGATACCAGCATAATATTCATAACACCGATACCGCCGACCAGAAGCGAAATGCTCGCGATCCAGATCAGCTGCTGGTTTGTGCTCTGGCCTAACTCCTGCAGACTCTTTGCTTTCTCCAGCAGATCCTCTGCCTGATAGGAAAGAGAATCGGTTGTATTGGTCACGGATTCGTTCATGATATCCGCTGTTGTCTTTCCCACCGTGCTCATATCCTCGGTCGTTTTTGCCATCACAACGGCATTTTCCGGCTCATCATACTGGAATACGATCGGCCAGCAGACATCCGGCATCAGCACCAGCGGATAGGATTCCTGATTGTACGTATAGTAGTCATCCCTGGAATTGATGACCGGCTGGAACGAATCGGCTTTTTTGATCACGCCGATCACCGTGAACGGCTCTCCCATGATCTCGATCGTTTTGCCGACCGGCGACTCATCCGGGAAGAGTGTCAGCACTGCGGTATCGTCGAGGAGGACAACTTTGTGGATTTTCGAGAAATCGCTCTCCACAAAGCCGCGTCCCTGATAAATCTGATAGCCGCACGTCGACAGATAATTTTCATCCACGCCAAGCGCCTTCGCACTGTCCAGTGTTGTGTTTCCTTTTGCGATGCCGCTCACATACGTTCTTTCGGTGTAAAACGATGCATTTTCCACCTGATCCTGCTCGCGGATCCGCTTTTTCTGATCATCGGACAGTTTCGACACGCCGCTTGGCAGTCCGTTGTCCATCCAGTAATCGCCGTCGCCCTGCTTTAAGCTGACGGTCACGTTGTTGTTTCCGGCTCCGATCAGGTTCTGTTTGATCTGCTCATTCGTTCCCTTGATCGTGGAGACAATTGAGATGATCGACGCAATTCCGATGATAATACCCAGCATCGTCAGGAAGGAACGCATTTTGTGTGACCAGATTCCCTGAAAGGAAAGTCTTACATTTTCTAACATGGTGCGCCTCCTTAACTGTTGTAATAATCCGATGAACTGGATTCCTTCGTGTCTGCGCCTTCCACCACGGTTTTGCCGTACGGGAATGCAATGTAATCCTCTTCGGAAAGACCGCTCTTCACTTCGTAATAGCTGCCCCACAGAAGTTTTCCGGTTACCACATTCTGTTTCTTTAATTTATCATTTTCATCCCGGATATAAACGAATTTCTGTCCGTTCTCCTCGCGGATGAATTCTTTGCTGACGTACAGGCCGTTGCCGTTTTCTACATCGTTGCCGACAGTGGTTGCAATCTCGATCCAGTCGCCGTTTTCAAAACCTTCTCCGCCCTCCGGGATAACGGCTGTGAACGGGTAGAAGGAGGCTGGTGTCTCGCTATAGGACATGTAGCTTGTTGTCGGATACGGGGAAATCTCGGTTACGGTTGCCGCTGCAAAAGCACCCGAAGACCAGGAAGTCACGTTGAGTTCGTCGCCGACTTTTACCTGATCGAGATACGTCTCGCTTAAGTAGCCGCGCACGTACAGACCTTCGTTTCCGCTGACCTGGATAAAGGCGCTTCCGTCGTTGGACGGGTTTTCTGCATTTCCAACCTTCTTTACCACACCGCTGATCGTCGCTTTTACGGTCTGGGAATCCAGGGATTTCTGCGTATTTTTGACTTTGAGTTCCTCTTCCTTCTGATCCAGCTTCAGATTACGGATCTGGCTTTCTTTTTCGCTGATGGCTTTTTTCAACTCATCTTTTGTGTAGGTCATCTGGGTATCATCACCGGAAGAAGTATTGTTATTTGCGCTGCTTCCTGTGGATGATGTAAAGAGGGACTGTACCGATGCTTTTTCACCGTAGAATACGGTTTTTGCTGTCGTCTGCACTGCTTCCGGCGCATCTTCGCTCTGCGGTTCCGCTTCCGGTTCTGCCGGGGCTTCGGTCGGCGTCGGCGTTTCCGTCGGAACTGGGGTCTCGCTCGGCACCGGAGTTTCTGTTGGAACCGGCTCTGTGGTCGGAATCGGTGTTGTACTTGGTTCCGGGCTGACGGTCGGCTCTGGAGTTACACTCGGTCCCGGCGTAACGCTCGGGGTCGGAGTTACACTTGGTGTCGGGGTAATCGTTCCTTCTTTTACCGCCACATTTGCAGTGCTGACTGCCATGGAAGTACCCTTGTCATTTTTCGCTGTCACTTCTACTGTATAGATTCCGGCATCCTCTTTTGTGATGTTTTCTTTTGTGTAAGTATCCTTAAAATCTCCGTCGATTGTCTTTCCGTTGTGTTTCCAGACGTATGTGTAAGTGACATCCGTTTCGGTGTTTTCCGTGGAATCGTCTGCCTCACCGCTTCCATTTCCGGCTTCACCCGGCTGTGTCACATCGTCCTCGGACGGACTCTCGGTTCTATCATCCGTTTTATCGTCGGCTTTCTCATCCGGCTTCTCTTCGGTATCTTTCTTCTCATTGATTCCGATTTTCAGCTTCAGCTCGCCGCCCTCTGCCACCTCTGTGTTGGCAAGCGGCGTGGTGATTTTTATTTCCGGTGCATCCGCCGCTTCGGATTCTTTCAGACTCAGGACTGCTTCATACGAAGTCTCGTATGCTTTCGCAATCTTCGTTCCATCCTGCTCCCACACGGTTTCCAGCGCCTCTGCGGCTTTGTTTTCTTCATGAATCTCCAGGCGGAACCAGTATCCTTCGCTGTCCTCTTCTTTTTTCGTTCCCTTTTCATCCGCGTATCCTGCCATCTGATTCAGGAATCCGCCTGTCAGGACTGTTCCCGGTGCGCAGAGATAGGTGTATGGGTCTTCCTGCGTTCCTTCTCCTTTGTATGGTTTGGAACCAAATACAAGCTTATTCGTACTGCTGTACAGAACAGCATCCTCATACGTCGGCTCCGGTTCCGGGGTCGGAATCGGTTCGTCCGGGAAATCCGGATCGATGGGTTCATCTGGAAAATCCGGGAAATCCGGAAAATCGGGATCTTCCGGGAAATCCGGCTCCACCGGATCCAGCGGGGTATCCGATACCGGTTTTGTCTTTTTCAGCTTTTCCAGTTCTTTTTCACTCTGCTGGATTTTCAGCTTTGTCTGTGCAAGCTGTAACTGCTGCGTTTCCAGATCCAGCTCGATCATGCTGGTATCGTATGTCATCAGCGTGTCTCCGGCATTTACCACATCGCCCTCTTTGACGAGAACCTGGGAAATGGTCTGGCTGTCGGAAAGATAGATGTTCTGGGAAGCCGTTGAGGTGATCTGGCCTTCCATGTTCATACTGTCTCCCCAGTAACCACTCGTAAAGTCACTGACCGGATACACTTTTACGGTCGTCTTCTGCGCCTGGCGGATGCCGTAATAACCGCCGACACTGACACCGCCCACGGCAACTGCGGTCACAACTGCAATCGCGGCTTTCTTTGCGGCTTTTCCTTTTTTCATGTTTCGGCCACCTCCTTCGATTTCATCATTCCGTCGCGGATCTCCACGGTGCGCTGTGCCATCGATGCGATCTCCGCGTCATGCGTAATCATCAAGATGCTGACGCCCTCGTCGTTCAGGCTCTGGAACAGCTCCATGACCTGTTCGCCGGAATGGGAGTCGAGCGCTCCGGTCGGCTCATCAGCCAGCAGAATTTTCGGATGGTTGACGATCGCTCTTGCAATAGCCACACGCTGTTTCTGTCCGCCGGAGAGCTGGGTCGGTTTGAAACTCATACGGTCGCCGAGCCCCACCCGCTCGAGGGCAATCGCTGCCCGCTCTCTTCTCTCTTTTTTCGGCACGCCCGCGTACGTCAACGGCAGGCATACATTTTCCATTGCGCTCTGTCTTGCAAGGAGTTGGAAGTTCTGGAAGACAAAGCCGATTTTCTGCAGGCGGATGTCCGACATCTGATTGTCACTGCATTTGCTGATGTCCTGTCCGTCGAGGATCAGCCGTCCGCTCGTCGCCTGGTCGAGGCAGCCGACAATATTCATCAGTGTTGTTTTTCCAGAACCGGAAGGACCCATGATCGCAACGTACTCGCCTTCTTCCATGGAGAAGTTGATGTTTTTCAGAACCGGAACCGGGATTTTGCCCTGCATATATTCTTTACAGATATTCTCTAATTCCAGAATCACGGCTGCACCTCCCCGTCCTCCGCCGATCCGGCTTCCTGTGTGTCTGCCGCGTCGTTCTCGCCAGCTTCACCACCGTCGGCGCCGCCGATCACGTTCGTCGTATCTTCCTCACCGCTGTACTCTGCGCCGTCCATGGTATTGTCGACCATGCCGTTTTCATCCTGCGTCATACCGTCGTCGACCATTCCATCGTCGTTGTCAAGCATACCGTCATCCATCATTCCGTCATCTTCGCCGCCGGCCGGATTGCTCTGTCCCAGCGAACCATCAGTGCTGACGACGGTCTTCATGCCCTCTTCCAGACCATCCTCCGGGAAGGTGATGGCATCCTCCTCTTTGAGACCATCAGTGATCTGATATTCCATCATATTTTCATCGTGTGTTCCAAGGGTTACACTTCGTTTTTCCAGTTTTCCATTTCCATCATCAGCCCAGACATAAGGATTGCTGTCGATATCGTTGATAAAGTAATCGGACAGCCAGATTCCAGTTTTGACTTCCTGCTGACCGATATCCGGCTCTACGTAAACATGCTGACCGAGCATCAGGCCATTTGTTCCATCGAGCTGTACATAAAACGGATAGTTGCTTGACTGCGTCATACCGTCTCCTGAACTGCTGTAAACGTTATTGCTTCCTGTCCGGGCATTTTCCCGATCAATCTTTGTCACGGTTCCGGTCCAGGTCTGATTCTCATCTACACGAGAATGTACGATCACCTGGCTTCCTTCGGTAATCGAACCGTCGCTCATATTCTGTTCATTGATCTGGCCTTTTACACGGAAATCTCCCGTTGCAAGAACGGTCAGGAAGGAATTGTCGGAGCTGTCACCGGAGTAAGCGCCGGCGCTGCTGTCATCGTTGTTGATTGATTTTACAACACCGGCGATTTCGCTGATCACGGTCGCATTGGTGATGTTATCGTTTAATTTATCAATCTCCGCCTGTTTTGATTTTCCTTCATATTCTTTTTTCTTTAAATCCAGCTCCGCTTCCTGAATTTCCAGTGTGATGCTTGCCTGCTGGTCTTTTGATGCCTGCTTTTTGTCTTTGTAAAGCTGGTCGATATTGTTATTCATACTTGAAAGTTCATTGTTTATGCGTTCCAGATCCAGCTGCGCCTGCTCGAGGTCACTCTGAAATTTCTCGGTATCGTAGGAGAACAGCGGTGTTCCGACCTGAACCTCCTGACCGACTTCCACATAAACTTCCTTTACCGTTTTCTCGCTGTTTTTCTCTACCTTCCAGGTATTTTCCGACTCCACAACACCGGCATAGCGGTTTTCCATTCCATTTCCGGTTCCCAGATTGGTCAGGGCTTTTACAGTATTGACATAGACGACGTTATCGTCCTCTTTTGTACTGTTTCCAAGGAAGTGCCATGCTGCTCCCCCTCCGGCTGCCGCCAGAACTGCGACTGCACACACAATCGCGATTACTTTTTTCTTCATATGCTTCCTCCCACTTTTCTATTTTACAAATTAATTTTCTGCTTTCCCAAGTTAGTTCTATCGTATCACATTTTGTTTTTTGTTTTCTTACTTTTTCCTTACTCTTTTTTAAGCAAATACTGGCTTTTTTCTGAAAATAAATTTTTGTCATTAAAAAACCTGCCTCCGTCCTATAACGAAAAGCAGGTTTTCTTTCGAATCTGTTAGATTTTATTTTTTATGCTACAAGTTTCATCTCCCGCAGAATGCGGTATACGAGATAACAGATCAGCGCTGCACAGACCAGTTTGAACAGAAGCGGAACGACGGCGAACACGATTTTAAAGCCAAGCCAGATCACGCCGATCGGGAGAAGAATAGTGGCGCATGCGCCGAGGACTTTTCCTCCAAATTTCAGCAGCAGTCCGACGATCCCAAATAAAAATCCAATTCCGCAGAGCAGACCAAAACAGGTTGCCAGCATGACTAATGTAACTAACATAGTGATTCCTCCTTGTCTTTTTCTCTATGTGTTCCACTTACTGTGGATGTTTCCGTATCTTTCTTACAAACCATATTGTAGCATTTTTTTCCAGCAAAACAACGGGGAAGACGTGGAAGAATTTCTTAAGTTTTTCTTTACACCGATCGAGTGAAACCCAAAAAAAGACAGACAACGCTGCACTTCTGCAAAATTGTCTGTCCTGTAAATTACAAAATTTTCTTTACTCTTCTGTTGTCTCTTCCTCAGCCTGCGGCTCAACCTCAAGACCCAGCTCTTCCAGCTGTGCTGCGTCAACCGGTGACGGAGCCTCGGTCATCAGACAGGAAGCATCTTTTACCTTCGGGAATGCGATGACGTCGCGGATGCTGTCCTCTTTTGCCATCAGCATCACGAGACGGTCCAGTCCGTAAGCCAGTCCGGCGTGAGGCGGAACTCCGTATTTGAAAGCATCCAGAAGGAAACCAAATCGCTCATGTGCCTGTTCCTTTGTGAAACCAAGCATCTCAAACATCTTCTCCTGCACATCGTTCTGGTGAATACGAACGCTTCCTCCTCCAATCTCAGTACCGTTCAGAACGATATCGTAAGCTTTTGCACGAACTGCGCCCGGATCGGTATCCAGAAGCGGCAGATCCTCGTCCATCGGCATGGTGAACGGGTGATGCATTGCGGTGAAACGGTTCTCCTCATCGGACCACTCCAGAAGCGGGAACTCGGTAATCCATACGAAACGGTACTCGTTCTTGTCGAGCAGTCCCATCTGCTCTGCCAGTTCCAGACGAAGTGCGCCAAGAACGTTCCAAACGATCTTGTTGCGGTCTGCTGCGAAGAGAAGAAGGTCTCCAGCCTGTCCGTCCATGGCTTTGATGAGGGCTTCCATCTGCTCCTCGGTCATAAATTTGGAGAAGGAAGATTTCCAGCTGCCGTCCTCATGGATTGCAATGTAGGCAAGACCTTTTGCTCCATATCCTTTCGCAAACTCAACGAGCTTGTCGATTTTCTTTCTCGGCATTGCGCCCTGTCCCTTTGCGTTGATACCGCGGACAGAACCGCCGTTTTCGAGTGCGCCTTTAAATACAACGAACTCGGTATCTTTTACGGTCTCGGAAACATCAACCAGCTCCATACCGAAACGCAGGTCCGGTTTGTCGGAACCGAAACGATTCATAGCCTCTTTCCAGGTCATTCTCTGGATCGGGAGCTGTACCTCAACGCCGAGCACCTCTTTGAACAGGTGTGCCAGCAGTCTCTCATTGACATCGATAACGTCATCTACATCAACGAAAGCAAGCTCCATATCGATCTGGGTGAACTCCGGCTGACGGTCGGCACGCAGGTCCTCGTC
>ERZ827488.2898-NODE-2898-length-15231-cov-2.988535_pt1 | contig 15231 bp, 13 predicted proteins | sample MGYA00519771_ERZ827488 | MGnify/ENA primary metagenome ERZ827488 (study PRJEB31778, sample SAMEA3449323) | human gut metagenome | biome: human gut; feature: human-associated habitat; material: faeces | place: United Kingdom | collected 2010/2012 ... | reverse complement strand
GGGCTGCCTGACGCTGCCGGGAGTTCTGGATTATTTTCAGGACTGCTGTACCTTTCACTCCGAGGATGTCGGAGGCGGTCTCGAATTTTTAAAAGGACAAAAGAGAGCGTGGCTGTTAGCTTCCTGGCAGATCGTCATAAAGGAATATCCGAAGTTGGGAGAGCAGATACGGATCATTGCAAATCCATATGCATTTAAGAATTTTTTCGGACACAGAAATCTGATGCTGCAGGATGAGCATGGAAAAGATTTAGTCTATGCAAATTCTAACTGGATATTTGTAAATACGGAAACCGGAAAACCGGTTCGGATCCCGGACGAGGTTGCAAATGCATATGAGTTAGGGGAACCTTATCCGATGGAATATGCTGCAAGAAAAATCCCAATGCCAAAGCATTTAGAAGCGAAAGAGCCGTTTGCGGTACACCGTTTTTGCATTGATTCTAACCATCATGTGAACAACGGCAAATATGTATTGATGGCAGAAGAATTTTTACCGGAGCAGTTTCTTGTGAGCGAGCTGAGGGTAGAATACAGAAAAGCAGCAGTGTTAGGCGATATCATGTATCCGTTTGTGGAAAATACAGAGGAGAAGATCGCGGTGGTGTTAGCGGACAAAGAAAAGAGCCCATATGCGATCATAGAATTTTTCGGAGGAAGAAATGATTAAATTAGGAGAATATCAGGAACTGATTGTTGTAAAAAAAGTAGAGTTTGGAGTATACTTAGCACAGAAACCGGAGGATGAGACACGCGTGCTGCTTCCGGCAAAGCAGGTGCCGCAGGAGGTAAAGATCGGTGATGTGCTGAAAGTGTTTTTATATAAAGACTCCAAAGACCGGCTGATCGCAACAACCAATACACCAAAATTACAACTGGAACAACTGGCAGTCTTAGAAGTGTTAGAAATCGGAAAGATCGGAGCCTTTTTAGACTGGGGCTTAGAAAAAGATCTGTTCTTACCGTTTAAAGAGATGACCAGAAAGGTCGAGCCGGGAGATGAGATCTTAGTCACCCTTTATATTGATAAGAGCCGCAGACTCTGTGCGACCATGAAAGGGATCTACGATCTGCTGTCAAAAGAATCTCCTTATAAAGAGGGAGATACGGTACAGGGAAGAGTCTATGAGTTCAGTGATAATTTCGGAACTTTCATAGCCGTAGATGACCGGTACTCAGCCATGATTCCACGTCATGAGGATTGCAGTTTCTTGCGGATCGGTGATATCATAGAAGCGCGTGTGACAAAAGTAAAACCGGATGGAAAGCTGGATCTTACCATGCGGCAGAAAGCATATCTTCAGATGAACCCGGATGCAGAAAAAGTGTTAGAGATCATTGATGAATATGCGGGAGTTCTGCCATTTAACGACAAGGCTTCTCCGGAAGTCATCAAAAGAGAGACCGGACTTAGTAAAAATGCTTTTAAGCGGGCAGTCGGACATCTCTATAAAGAGCATAAGATTGAGATTACCGATAAGGTGATCCGAAAATTATAAATACAAAACAAAAGAAAGAAGGAATCACGATGAAAAAAGTAATCAGTACACAGAACGCTCCGGCAGCGATCGGACCGTACTCACAGGCAATTGAAGTGAATGGAATGGTATATACTTCCGGTGTGATCCCGGTAAATCCTGCAACCGGAGAGATCCCGGACGGTGCAGAAGCACAGACCAGACAGGCAATGACGAGTCTTTCTAATTTATTAGAAGCAGCAGGAACTTCTATGGATAATGTGGTTAAAACAACAGTATTCATTAAAGAAATGAATGATTTTGGAACGATCAATGAGGTATACAAAGAATTCTTTACTACAGATTTCCCGGCAAGAAGCTGTGTGGAGGTAGCAAGACTTCCGAAAGATGTACTCTTAGAGATTGAAGCCGTAGCCGTAAAATAACAGGAGAACATATGACGACAAATAAAGGCGTAAACCGCACATTTCTCATTACTTTTCTGATCTATGTGGGCGGCAGTTTTTTATGGTCGCTGATAGGAAAACGTTTTGTGGACTCATTTTATGTAGATATTGCTGTTTCACAGCTCCTCGTATGTGTCCCGCCGTTTGTCTATCTGAAAATATCGGGGACGAAGACAGGGGAATTGATCCCCTATAAAAAAATCAGGATTTCCGATGCCCTTTTAGCGGTGGTTATGACGTATCTGTTTTACCCGCTGATGCTGGTCATGAATCTGCTGACGATGTTTTTTGTGGACAATACCTCAGCAGAGCTTGCGACAACAATGGGACAGGAGAATCTGTTCCTCAATATCCTGTTTGTGGCATTGCTGCCAGCCTTTGTGGAGGAGTTTGTGTTCCGCGGAGTCTTTTATCAGACCTACCGGAAGAGCAGCATGAAGGCAGCACTGGTGCTCAGCGGACTTCTGTTCGGCTGTATGCACATGAACTTTAACCAGTTCTTATATACCTTTGTCTTTGGCATGATCTTAGTCTTTATGATGGAAGCAACCGGAAGCATTGTGACTTCCATGATCTGTCATTTTTTACTGAATCTGAACGGAGGATTGCTCTCAGGACTCAATGGAAGTATCAGGAATGCGAGTGATGCCGTACAGCAGAGCAGTAATTTAGCAAGCCAGCCAAAAATCTTATTAGCAGGGCTTCTTGTATGGGGAGTCATAGCGGTGTTTACGACCGCAGGCGGCTGTGCCATCTGGGTTCATCTGGCAAGAAAAAATGGAAGACTGGAACTCATTCAACAGAAGATGAATGAAGTGAAACGTGAAAGGATCGTTACACCGACACTGGTGATCGGAATGGTATTAGCAGTTGCATTTATGGTGATCATTGAGATTTTTTAAGAAGAATAAAGAATTTGAAATAAAAAATTCTAAAATAAAAAGATTCTAAAACAAAAAAGCAGGAGCTGCGTGAATGCCGACTCCTGCTTTTTTATTCTGTACTAAACAGAAATATCAATGTTGCCGCCAATATGCGGGTTCACTGAACGTTCCATTGCCTGTATCATCGTGTCTCCAAGCTTCTGTGTGACATCAAGCTGTTTTCCTAAGATCGCAACACTGATATCGGAAGGAGATGTACTTGGGGAGATCTGACTCAATGCAATGTTATTAAGAGCTGTTACATCCATACTGGCACCACCTTTCGTCTATTGATAAGTTTATTGTACTTCGGAGGTGTGAAAAGTGCAATAAGTTTTGAAAAATAAAAGAGAAAAACAGAATCCCGAAGGCAGTGAAAGCCAAGAGAAAAATAAGCCTCAAAATAAGATGGAGGTTTTCCGGGAAAGATGATAAAATAGGTTTATGTGATTAGGGTGTCAAAAGGCGTTTTCAAGTTGCCAGCCCCTAAGTTGTAAGCCGCCTTTTGACATCCTAATCTTTATGCGTAAAATAAAAAAGAAAGAGAGAACAAATATATGCTGTATGATGTAATTATAATAGGAAGTGGTCCGGCTGGCTTAAGTGCTGCGATATACGCAGAGCGGGCAAAGTTAAAGACACTGGTATTAGAAAAAGCACCAATGAGCGGAGGACAGATCTTAAACACTTATGAAGTGGATAACTATCCGGGAATCCCTGGGGTCGGTGGATTTGATCTTGGAAGTAAATTCCGGGCGCATGCCGATGCCGTAGGATGTCAGTTTGTAACGGCAGAAGTGTTAGAGATCAAAAACGAGGCAGATCATAAAGTCATTGTGACGGATAAAGAAACTTATCAGGCAAAGACGATCATATTAGCCAGTGGTGCGACACACCGGACCTTAGGTGTGCCGGGGGAAGAGGAACTCATGGGAATGGGAGTCTCTTATTGTGCCACCTGTGACGGAGAATTTTTCCGTGGAAAAGAAATTTTCGTAGTTGGCGGCGGGTTTGCTGCAGCAGAAGAAAGCGTATTTTTGACAAAATATGCAAGCCATGTAACTATTTTAATCCGTGGAAATGATTTTTCCTGCGCAGAAGCGGTAGCGGAAGCCGCCAAAAATCACCCTAAGATCACAGTTTTAACCAATACAGAGGTTGTCTATGTGGAGGGTGACCACACGCTGCGAAAGATCTGCTACAAAAATAAAAACACTGGAGAAGAAACCATTTTCGATTCTGCAGATGACACCTTTGGCGTATTTGTATTTGCAGGCTACGCGCCAAATACGGATCTGGTAAAAGACCTGATTGCTCTGGATTCCCATGGATATGTGGAAACGGACCGAACCCAGAAGACCAGCTGTCCGGGAATTTACGCAGCCGGAGATGTATGCCAGAAAAATCTCCGCCAGGTGGTAACTGCAGTGGGAGATGGTGCCACAGCTGCCACAGAGCTGGAAAAATATGCCGCAGCCATGCAGGGGAAAACCGGAATCCACCCGGAAAAGCCAATCAAAAAAGAGACCGAAGTCCACGAGGAACCGTCTGCAGGAAAAGAAACGGAAGGGAAATCCTCGGCCGGTATTTTTTCACAGGATATCATAAACCAGCTGAATGTTGTATTTTCCAGAATGGAGGGAAACCTGCAACTTGACCTGCATCTGGATTCCCGTCCCGTCAGCCAGGAATTGAAAGGCTATATGACAGAACTGGAGAAATATACAGACAAACTGACCGTACAGGAAGCGGACTCTGCTTCGGATTCTGCTGCCTTGCTGCCTTTTGTAGAAGTGCTGACTGCCTCTGGTGAAAAGACCGGATTAGCTTTCCACGGCGTGCCAGGGGGACACGAGTTTACCTCTTTTATCCTGGGATTATACAACGCCGCAGGACCAGGGCAGCCCCTTGACCCTGCCATCAGAGAACGTATCCTCGCTATCGACCATAAGGTGCACATGCAGATCCTGGTATCCCTTTCCTGTACCATGTGCCCGGATCTGGTAGTGGCAGCCCAGAGGATTGCCTCCTTAAATCTCCTTGTAACAGCAGAAGTATACGACATCGCCCATTTCCCGGATTTAAAGGAAAAATACAACGTTATGAGCGTCCCCTGCCTGATAATCAACCAGGATCAGGTAACATTTGGGAAAAAGAATATCCCGCAGCTGTTGGAATTGCTCTAATAAGATAATAAAAACTGTAATGATAAACTCCTATGGTTTATTGTTACAGTTTTTTAATTCAAGAAAATTTTTTATTCCCCGACCACAATTGTGGTAAAATAGCGGTAAGTAATAACTAATACCGTATTTCCGCAAAAGAATCTGTCTAAGCAGAGTGGTTATCGTCCAAATGGAGTGGTGTGACCCTGTAAGAAATGGTATGGTTATTGTTAGAAGTAACTAACTATTATATAACTCAGGAGGCACACAATGAAAAAGAAGTTCGTTTCTGTTTTATTAGCACTTACCATGTCAACTACCTTATCTGCCGGATTAACCAGTACCGTATTTGCAGAAGAAGCAGTAAGCACCGCATCTGAATGCTCTTATGACGGCGGCAGTGGCACCCAGGAAGATCCGTACCAGATTTCCTCGACAGATTCTTTCCTGACATTTGCCGCTAATGTAAATGACGGCTCAAACGCAGGTTATGCGGATACTTATTTTCTTCTGACAAATGATCTTGATCTTACAGGCATTGACTGGGAACCCATCGGCAATATGAATGACATGGAAAACCATTCCACCTTGTTTCTGGGCTCCTTTGACGGCGGAGATCACACAATTTCAAATTTAAAATATGAATCTGACAAATACAACTGCGGGGCTGGTCTTTTCGGCGTAAACTGCGGCGAAGTCAAAAATCTGACAGTGGAAAATGCAGAAGTAACCGTAACAGATGGCACCTCTCTGGCTATTGGCGGCGTTGTAGGATACAACATGGGATCAGTGGATCACGTAACCTTAAAAGGAAACTCCGTAATTACAGGCAACAACTGCACTGGCGGAATTGTAGGAGGCAACAACAATTCCGTAACCAACTGCTCCGCAGAAAATGTAACCGTCATCGTAATTGGAGATAATGAATTTGAAGAAAACCATATTGTGCAGGCAGATGTAGCAGAATGTGGTGGCCTGGTCATCGGCGGCGGTTTTGGCGGAACCATTGACAACTGCAGCGCAAGCGGAACTGTAAAGGCAGAAGGAAACGAACCGGTTGGTCTTGGCGGAATCGGCGGCTGTCTGGAAATGATGGATTCCATTACCAACTGCACCGCTGATGTCACAATTGAAAGCGCAAATGGCGGCCATGCGATCGGCGGTCTTTGTGGTTACGCAGGCACTCACTCCAATCCAGACGTATGCCTGGAAACAGAAGGATTTTCCACGAAAAATTATCCGTCCGTAATTGATAACTGCAAGATAACTGTTTCCATAAAAGCGGATGGAGCAACCCATGTAGGAGGTCTTATTGGCACCGGACTTTACTATTATGGAGAAGAAACCGTATTTAAAGTTACCAACTGTTCTGTAACAGGATCCATTGACGGTGCTGTAACACCAGGTACCGTTGCCGGCAGGGCAGTGGGCAGTGTAATAGAAAGCTGCGACGCAGACATTTTAATTGATGGTGTGCATGCAGACAATCAGATTGGCACCACTTCCTGCATGTACGAGAGTGCGGACCAGTAAGAGAGGAAAAAATGGAACAGCATCCGTTAACGGATTTTTTTGACCAGAAAGTTCAAAAAACAACGGGCAAAAACAACCGTACTATTTATAAAATGAACAATGAAACCGGAGAAGGAATCATCACGCAATATATTATTTTGCCTGGCATCCAGTTCTTTTATAACGATTTTCACATGAGCAATGGACAGAACCAGAATAAACTGCCTCACGCAGATGTTCTGGAACTGAACCATTGCAGGGAAGGGCGTTTTGAATGCAGATTTGCCAACGGCACTTATCAGTATATTGGAAGCGGTGATCTTGCCATCAACCTTCTTTCCAACCAGACCGTTTCAACCAGCTTTCCGCTGTCTCATTATCACGGCATCTCCATCACCATAGATTTACAAAAAGCAGACTCTGTCATCCGAAAAATCGGCGAGATGACAGGCGGACTGGACATTGATCTGTTTTCCATTGCCAACGGCTTTTGCAAAAATGGTACCTGTGCTGTAATTAGAAATCAAAATAAAATCAACCACATTTTTTCTGAACTGTACTGCACCAAGCCGTATATGCACGCTTCCTATCTGAAGGTCAAGGTCCTGGAACTGCTCCTTTATCTTGGAACTGAGAAAATACAGAATACCCAGGTAAAAGTTCCGTATTTCGCACATACTCAGGTAAAAAAAGTAAAAGAAATTCAAAAGTATATGGTTTCCAATTTGCGCCAGCATTACACTCTTGAACAATTGTCCGAGCAATTTGACATTCCTCTTACTTCCATGAAAGCATGTTTTAAGGGAGTTTTCGGCTGTTCCATTTATGCCTACATAAAATCCTACCGTATGCAGGCTGCAACCGTACTGCTTCAGAATTCTGACTGCAGCATTACAGAAATCGCCATGAAAATGGGCTACGACAACCCCAGCAAGTTTTCGGAAGTCTTCAAAAAAGAGTATGAGATGACTCCATCTGAATTTCGAAAGAAATACATAAAAGCATAATTGCACACTCCTTTACAAAAACATACCTTGACAAATCTCGTCTCAGCTTTACATTTTATAATAAAATACCTCAGGAAACGGAACGTTTATAGTCAAAGTCTCTCCCTGGATATCCGCGATCTGCTGGCAGAGGCCCAGCATCCGGTAAGGATTTGCATATCCGAAAAGTTTCATGATCTTATCAAACTGTTTTTCCCTTTTGATAAGATCTGCGAGATACATATATCTGAGGTCTCCAAGGGAGATGCGGGGCAGGCCATAGGACTGTGTGATCTTTTTCAGTCTGGTATTCAGTGTGGGAAGCGTCTTGACTTTTCCATATGGACCAAGGCACAGGGCGCCTTCTTCGGCCAGTCCGGGATATCTCAGAAGAATGCCCTCATTCAGATATCTCCGTTCCCTGATCTCATCAAATAAAAATTCCGGAACAGGCACAGTACGGTAATTACTGTCTGAACGGAGCTTTCTGCCACTGTATTTGAGACTCTGACTATTATCACCCCCATTCCTGTCAGCAGACACATAATTCCGTGCATGCAGCCCGCAGATCGTTACCGTGCCTGCCTCCAGATCGAAGCTGTCATATTTAAGTCCAAGGATTTCCCCGGGTTTCAGCCCGCAGTAAAGCGCCAGGGCATATTCCAGATAGTGGGAGGTGTTGTCTTTCTTTGCAGCTGATAATAAGCAGGTAAGCTGTTCCGGTGTATAAAGGACAGGATTTTTTTCCAAAACAGAATATTTTTTTATTTGAAAGAAAAGTTCATAATCACCGGTATCTGGTTCAAAACGATCCTTTATAAAGACACGCAGAAAGCGGTATGCCGAAGCAGCCGTATTTTCATTTTTTTGATTGATGCATGCCAAAAGAGCATTCAGGTATTCTGCATCGATATCGTCAACCGCCCGCTCCTTATCCGGAAGGCTGGGTTCAATGACATTGAAGATCATCCAGTAGTAGTAAGCAGCCGTACTGCTGCTGGTTGAATTCGAAAGACATTTGTTCTGGTACCAGCTCTCCAGGTAATTAACAAAAGTAGTTGCAGCAGGTTCGTTCCTTTTCTCTTTTTTCATTGTTGCGGCTGTAACAGCCATTTCTTTTGATTCTTTTCTCATTCTTTTTTCCTTTCTGCCATCATTGGCTAAGCATTTAACTATATTTCAGTTATATATTGTCCGATTTTCGCTCAGAATCCGATCTTTTATGAAAATTTTTGACAAAATTCTAAAAAAATGACATATTAATCCTGTAAGGTGGATGTCCATACAAAGAAATATATTTATAGAATACTTACACATTTAGTATGTAATATTTTTAAGAATGGTTATTTAAGAAAGGGTTTTCCAGGAAAGCAGATAACCACAAGGAAACAAGTACCTCAACATTTTTTGACAGAAACAAAAAAATATGACATATTAATATTGAAAAAAGAATCTTGTAAAAAAAGGAGGGACAGCAGACAATTTTCACCATTTCCACAAAAGCACACAATTTCTCTTGAATTTCTGAAATGACCTGTATTATAATAGGATAATTAACGGCATATACCACAGCCGGTACCGCAGTGACCAAATGCCGTTTTCGGGGTAAAAATAGGTTCAAAAATGAGCATTATTTTTCCCACTTATTCAGAAAAAAAGTCACTATCCAAATCTAAACAGAAGAAGTTCTGTATTTGGCAAATAGTGACAAAATGTGAAAGGAAAAGAATGAGAAAATTAGCACTTAGTGACGAAATATTGCTCAGTGTTGACAAAGCAGCCCGTTATATCGGCGGGGAAGTCAACTCTGTAATGAAAAATTTAGACGGGATAGATGTCCGTGTGGCGTTTTGTTTTCCGGATGTCTACGAGATCGGCATGTCCAACCTTGGTATGATGCTTCTTTATAATATGTTCAATAAACGCCCTGATGTCTGGTGTGAGCGAGTTTATTCCCCATGGCTTGATCTTGATAAGCTTATGAGAGAACAGAATATCCCGTTATTTGCCCTGGAGTCCCAGGATCCTGTCAGGGATTTTGATTTTCTGTGCATCACACTTGGATATGAAATGTGTTATACTAACGTACTCCAGACACTGGATCTTTCCCAGATTCCACTGAAAGCAGCTGACCGTGACGAATCATGTCCTATTGTAATCGGAGGCGGTGCGTGTGCATATAATCCAGAGCCATTAGCAGCCTTTTTTGACCTGTTTTATATTGGCGAAGGAGAAACTGTGTATGATGCGCTTTTTGATGCATACAAGGCCAATAAGGAAGCCGGAGGCAGCAGGGAGGAGTTCCTTCTGAAGGCAGCTCAGATTCCGGGAATTTATGTTCCGGCATTTTATGATGTCACATACAAAGAAGACGGTACAATTGCATCCTTTGCACCAAATCGTCCGGGAGTTCCCGAGAAAGTCCAAAAGCAGCTGATCGTAGATATGGATAAAGGATATTGCCCGATTGAAAAACCGGTTGTTCCTTTTATTAAAGCTACACAGGATCGTGTCACTTTGGAAATCCAGCGTGGATGTATCCGTGGCTGTCGTTTCTGCCAGGCTGGTATGATCTACAGACCTCTCCGTGAACGTGATGTAGAAGAACTGAAGGAATCTGCAAGAGCTATGCTGAAGAATTCCGGTCATGAGGAAATTTCCCTCAGTTCCTTAAGTTCCAGTGATTACACCCATCTGGAAGAGCTGGTAAACTTCCTGATCGACGAATTTAAATCTGCAGGTGTTAATATTTCCCTGCCGTCACTTCGTATTGATGCTTTTGCCCTGGATGTTATGAGCAAGGTTCAGGATATTAAGAAAAGCAGCCTTACTTTTGCCCCGGAAGCTGGTTCCCAGAGACTTCGTGATGTAATTAACAAAGGACTTACCGAAGAAGTGATCCTTCACGGTGCGCATGAGGCATTTGTTGGAGGATGGAACCGTGTGAAGCTTTATTTCATGCTTGGGCTTCCTACTGAAACAGAAAAAGACATGAAGGGAATTGCTCATCTTGCAGAGCGTATTGCAGAAGAATATTACGATACCGTTCCAAAGGAAAAACGCCATGGAAAGGTTCAGATCGTAGTCAGCACATCCTTCTTTGTGCCAAAGCCATTTACCCCATTCCAGTGGGCTCCAATGTGCCGGGAAGAAGAATTCCTTGATCGTGCAAGAATCGTCCGTGAAGAGATCCATGCACAGCTGAATCAGAAAAGTATCCGCTACAACTGGCACGAAGCCGATGTTACTGTTCTGGAGGGTATCCTGGCTCGTGGTGACCGTAAGGTCGGGGATGCGATACTGAAAGCTTACGAACACGGTGCGCTCTTTGATGCCTGGTCAGAGTATTACCATCCGGAATACTGGAAAGAGGCATTTGCCGAGTGTGGTATCGATACTGATTTTTATACCATCAGAGAACGAAGTGATGATGAGATCTTCCCATGGGATTTCATTCATATCGGTGTCACTAAGAAATTCCTGTTACGTGAATGGAAACGTGCCCATGAAGAAACCGTAACGCCGAACTGCCGTATGCAGTGTTCCGGCTGTGGTGCAGCAAAATATCAGGGAGGTGTATGTGTTGAAAGTAAGAGTTAAATTTTCCAAAGAAGGTGCCATGAAATTCATCGGACATCTGGATATCATGCGTTATTTTCAGAAAGCCATCCGAAGAGCCAATATTCCGATCGCTTTCTCAGGCGGATTTTCTCCACATATGATCATGTCGTTTGCGGCCCCTCTCGGCGTTGGTGTCACCAGTGCCGGGGAATACTTTGATATGGAATTGACGGACGATTCCCTGTCTTCCAAAGAGATGGAGAACCGGTTAAATGCAACAATGGCAGAGGGAATGAAAGTGATCAGTGTCCGCCAGATCTCGGACGGAAAAGCAAGTGCCTGCATGTCATTGGTGGCAGCAGCTGATTATACCGTAGCATTCCGCGAGGGAAAAGAACCCTCTGTCGAGTGGAAAAAAGGACAGCTGGAAGCATTTTTTGCACAGGATAGCATCGAGATTCTCAGAAAGACAAAACGAAGCGAGAAAATCACCGATATCAAACCGTGGATCTACAAACTGGAACTGCGCGGTGACAAAGTCTGGATGCAGCTTTCCCAGGGAAGTGTTCACAACCTGAAACCGGAATTAGTGATGGAAGCATTCGCAAAATTCCTCGGAATCGAACTGGAACCCTTTGCACTGATGATCCACCGGGAAGAAGTCTATGCCGACCGCGGTGAAGAGGAGATCCCACAGCTGGTATCCCTGGAAGCGTTGGGAGATGTGATTGTATAAAATGGAACGTGTTATCATTACCACTCTCTGTTATCACGGAACAGACTGCCGGGTAGCTGCCTGGCAATCAAACGGAAAAATCAGCCGAATCTGTCTGGAAGACCCCAGGGAAGAACGTCTGCTCGGAAGTATCCATGTGGGAAAAGTCCAGAAAATTCTCCCGGATATCAAAGGAGCTTTTGTGGAAATTGAAAACCGCACCAGCTGTTATTTCCCTTATACGAAGGAATCTAATTTTCTCTACACAATGCCGAAGAAAGCACCAGAATTACGCGCCGGCGACGAACTTCTGGTGCAGGTTACCCGAGAAGCGATAAAAACCAAAGCCCCCTGCGTCTCTTCAAACCTGAATTTTACCGGAAAATATCTGGTGCTCACAACCGGAAACCGCACACTCGGTATTTCCGCGAAGATTCCATCCGGAAAGCGGGAAAAGTTAAAAGAGTTTCTCGAAGAGCTGATGCCGGAAGACTGCTCGTACGGCATCATTCTTCGAACCAATGGTGCGCTGGCTTCCGCGGAAGAGTTGAAGGAAGAACTGCGGTCACTGGAAACGCAGTTTACACAGCTGTATCAGAAAGCACTGCACACACCGTGCTATACGAAGCTTTCCAAAGGAGAATCGATCACTGCATCCATTCTGAAAGATGTGCACTGGAAAGAAACAGAAAAAATCATCACGGACCAGAAGACGCTGTATGAAGAACTATGTGTTTCCCGTCAGGATATTCCGGTTGCATCGATGTGTGCAATTGAATATTATGAAGATTCCCTGCTGCCGCTTGCAAGGCTCTATAATCTTGAACGGGAGCTCGATCAGGCACTTCAGGAGAAAATCTGGTTAAAATCCGGTGGATTTCTGATAATTCAGCAGACAGAAGCCTTTGTTGCCATCGATGTCAACACCGGTAAACACAGCAGTAAAAAAGATGCAGAAGAAAATTATAAACAGATCAACCGGGAAGCGGCCCTGGAAATTGCAAGGCAGCTCCGGCTTCGTAATCTGTCAGGTATGATTCTGGTTGACTTTATTAATATGAAAAATACCAATGATCAATCTGAATTGCTCCAATACATGGGTTCACTGGTCAGATCGGACCCGATGCAGACTGTAGTTGTGGATGTAACCGCTCTCGGCATCATGGAGATCACCCGGAAAAAGTCTGCCAAAACCCTTGCAGAACAGCTGCTCCAGCTGAAGAAGGGAGAATAAACTATGCGAGAGAAAACTTTAAAACCGTGGCACGGAGCCGCATTTTTTCTGTTAATTATGATTGTGTTTTTTGTAGTCTGTGTACCGCTGCAGTCTTATTTCGGACTGTATGGTGTGGCCGCTACGGAAATTATTTTATTGATTCTGGCACTGCTGTTTGCAAAAGTGATGGGGTATTCCCTGCGCTCTCTGTTTCCGGTGCATTCTCCGGAAGGACTGCCAATGTTAGGAACTATTCTGATGTGGATTTCGTCCTATATCCTTGCAATGGTCGTATCACTGATCCAGTATCGCTTATTTCCCGGAGAAATGGCGACAATCAACGAGGGACTGAACGATGTGATCTACAGCGTACCTTTCTGGGTATCTGTGATCGTAGTTGCGCTGCTTCCGGCAATCTGTGAGGAAGCGGTTCACCGCGGTGTAATCATTCATACCATGTATCGTATCCGAAAAGAATGGCTGGTCGTTCTGATCATGGGGATCTATTTTGGTCTCTTTCATGCAAACCCGCTTCGTTTCCTGCCTACTGCGATCCTGGGAGCAGTTATGTCCTATATTATGCTGGAGACAGAAAATATGGTATATTCCTCCGCATTTCATATGATAAATAATCTGGTTCCTATGGTGCTGCAGGAATTTCTTCTGAAAACGTCTCAGCTACAGCAGGCGCAAAATCAGCTTACCGGTACTGACGGAACCATGACGGTTCCTCTGATTTCCATCGGTGTTTATCTGATCCTTGGAGCAGCTGTTCCTTTCGGAATGTACCTGGGCAATTATCTGTTACACAAACGAGATAATGTAAAACAACCGTTTTTCCCGAAAGAACAGATGGATCGCACAGTACTCAAAATTGCAATTCCATCCGCAGTTTTCTTCATTGCAGGAATCATTTGTTTTGGATGTGGAATTTATTTTGAGTCCATGTTATAATTATATTATTGAGCTAAAATGACGTATATTATTGAAAACCGTTACAGCAGTGTAAAAGGAGGAACAAAAGTATGGGCAATGTTGCCATCGTCACCGACAGTAACAGTGGTATCTCACAGGCAGAAGGAAAAGAACTTGGAATCTATGTGATCCCGATGCCTTTCTTAGTAGATGGAAAATTATATTTTGAAGATGTGGATATGAACAAAGAACAGTTCTATCATTTTCTTGAAAACGATGCAGACTTATCTACTTCTCAGCCATCACCCGGTGATGTGATGGATCTGTGGGATAAACTTTTAAAAGAATATGATGAAATCGTGCACATTCCGATGTCCAGCGGACTTAGTGCATCCTGCTCTACCGCTATGGGACTTGCCCGGGATTATGATGGGAAGGTACAGGTAGTCGATAACCAGAGGATCTCCGTTACCATGCAGCAGTCTGTAATGGATGCGAAACATCTTGCTGCTGCCGGAAAGTCGGCTGCACAGATTAAAGAAATTCTGGAAAAAGAGGCACTGGAATCCAGCATTTATCTGATGGTAGACACCTTAAAATATCTGAAAAAAGGTGGTCGTATTACGCCGGCAGCAGCACTTCTTGGCTCTGCTTTGAACCTGAAACCGATTTTGCAGATTCAGGGAGACAAACTCGATGCCTACAAAAAAGTCCGTGGTGTTAAAGCTGCCAAAAAGAACATGCTGGAAGCCATGAAAAAAGATGTGGAAGGCCGTTTTTCCGATTATGTCACAAAGGGACAGTTAAAACTTCATGTAGCTTATACCACCGATGAAGAAACTGCAAAGCAATGGAAGGAAGAAGTGCAGAACATGTTCCCGGATATTGCCATCACACGAATGGATCCATTATCCTTCAGCGTCACCTGTCATACCGGTCCGGGTGTACTGGCAATTGCGGCATCACATGCACTGGATGTTACTGAATAACTGTCGCATTCTATTATGATGAGATTTCAAAAAAATTCTTCAAAAACAGTTGACGAATCCAAAAAAGCATGGTAATATTACGAAGTATGCCGCACAAAGAGGTAGAAGAGCTCGAAAGAGCCACCATATTTGGCGAGTAATGATAATAGGAGGTGTGCCATATGTACGCAATTATTGCAACAGGTGGTAAACAGTACAAAGTAGCCGAAGGCGATATCATTAAAGTAGAGAAACTTGGTGTAGAGGCTGGAGAGACTTTTACATTTGACCAGGTTCTTGCAGTAAGTGACAACGGATTAAAAGTTGGTAATCCGACAGTTGCAGG
>ERZ827488.2895-NODE-2895-length-15244-cov-3.751531_pt1 | contig 15244 bp, 10 predicted proteins | sample MGYA00519771_ERZ827488 | MGnify/ENA primary metagenome ERZ827488 (study PRJEB31778, sample SAMEA3449323) | human gut metagenome | biome: human gut; feature: human-associated habitat; material: faeces | place: United Kingdom | collected 2010/2012 ... | reverse complement strand
TGATTTTGTTGCGTTAACTTTTTCAATTAAGGCCTTTTTTCTTATTGTTAAGTAAATTCTACTTTTTTAGTTGTCCCAAAAACACCCCTTGCAACGCTAAATTTGCAATTTTTTTGAGTTTTTTCAACATTTTTCTCGTTTTTTTGATTTTGTACTCCAATAAAAAAGCCAATCTTTATATGCCAGACTAATTTCCAACATTTAAAGATTGACTTGTTTTTCTTCATAAATTATTATTTTATGCTATTTGAATATTAATTTTCTATTTTGTGCTTTTCTAATTAATTGGAGTGCCAACTTCAATCAGGTTTCCATCTAAATCGTAAAACCTAACCATTTTCTGTCCCCAACTATGTTCCATCAATTCATTCACATACTGAATTTCATATCTGCTATTATTAAGCTTTTCAACAAAATCCTCAATGTTCTTTTCTTCAAAATACAACTCAGTCATATTATTTTGTGGAACAACATCTTTCTCAAGAAAATCTTTCCAAATATTCTTGTCCTGAAGTACCAAACCTTCTGTCATTATTACGTTTCCATCATTGTTAAGTACAACTTGAAGTCCAAACAAATCTCTATAAAAATTAATAGATTCTTCTATATCAGAAACCACAATAAGTACATTTCTAAGTTTCATTTTTTTATATTCCTCTCACTAAATCTACTTTCATTATAGCAAATCTGTCAGGTGTTTAAAATATGAATTATTCTATTCTGCTTCAATACACTCTGCATTTGCTCGCATTTCTGCTGCCATATCAATTGCCTCGCCTGCATTCATACCTTCTTTTGTCAACTTCATAGCTGTGTTAAGCTCATAAATATCGCCCATTGTTGCATTATCTCTTTCTAATTCACTTTCAATCTTTCTAATTCTGTGGTCTGCTACTGCATTTTCAATAAATTTAAACATATCAAATCCTCCTAATAATACTGCTTTCTATAAAATTTCAATGATTCAATACAAGACAACTTCTTAGCATCTGCGGGATTTGGTTAATTCCTGCGTTATCTTGTAATTCCAATATATCAGGACAAAATGACACTATTTGTCATTTTGAAATGAAAGTTTGAAAATTTTTGAAATCTGTACCATATATGATGTTTTTCACTTGTATGGTACAGATTTGTTCTTCCCCGAGTTGGAACAAGCTCTCATTTGTACCATATGCGAATTTTTTCTCTTGTATGGTACAGATTTGTTCTTCCCCGAGTTGGAACAAGCTTTCATTTGTACCATATGCAAATTTTTTCTCTTGTATGGTACAGATTTGTTCTTCCCCGAGCTGGAACAAGCTTTCATATGTACCATATACGAAATTTTCTTCTTATATGGTACATATTTCTTCTGCTCTGAGCTGGACAAGCTCTCTATCTGTACCATATATGAAATTTTTCGCGTATATGGTACAGATTTCTTCTAGTTTTAATTTGAGAATAAACTCAAACTTATAATCTGCCTCATAACAAACAATTCTTTAGTTCCATGGGGTAATTATCATTTAATTTCAATAGATTCAATCTTATAATCTGCTCCATAACAAACAATTCTTCAATCTTATGGGGTAGTTCTGCGTCAGATTAGCCAGAACAAGCTTTATAACTTATCAAAAAAAACTGTTGCATTAATCTCTCACTAACACAACAGTTTTATCTATTCCGTAACTCCCTATGTAATTATATTTTAAGTTTCATTATTTGTAATTTCCCTATTTACTTTCCTGTTTCTTCTTTTCAAAGTGTTCTTTTGTTTCTTTTGCAACTACGCCACTTAAGGCAAACAGCGCAATCATATTCGGAATTGCCATCAGACCATTAAAGATATCTGCGATAGTCCATACTGCACTTACTGTCATGTATGGTCCAATAAATACTGCAATGATGTATAACCAGCGGTATACGATGATTTTTTTCTTATGTCCGTTTGTCAGGTATTCGAGACAACGTTCACTGTAGTAATCCCATCCAAGAATCGTTGTGAATGCAAAGAATACAAGACAGAGCATCAATACAAATGCTGTAAACTTAGCCGGGAACGGAAGTCCATGCTGGAACGCATAAGTAGTAACCTGTACACCTTCAATTCCCTCTACCTGCCATGCACCTGTCAGGACAATGGAAAGACCTGTCATTGTACAGATAATGATCGTATCAATAAAAGTACCTGTCATGCTGACCAGACCCTGACGTACCGGCTCTTTTGTCTGAGCTGCTGCTGCTGCGATCGGTGCACTACCAAGACCAGCTTCGTTGGAGAAGATTCCTCGTGCAACACCTTTCTGCATTGCAACGATCATAGAACCAACCACACCACCGGTTACCGCACTCGGATTAAATGCCGCTTTGACAACTGTTACGATTGCTGCCGGAATTTCTGTAATGTTACAGATAATCAGCACAACGCTGAATACAATATAGACCACTGCCATAAAAGGAACAATGATCTGACTTACAGTTGCGATTCGTTTCAGTCCTCCGATCAGGATCGCAGCTACACAGAATGCAAGGATCAGAGAAGAAACAACAACTGCTACAGAATACTGTCCCAGGAATGGGATATTGATACAGTTTGTCTTGTCCGGGTCAAAGAAGTTCTGTACGGCACTGGAAATACCATTTACCTGGCTGAATGTACCGATACCGAAAAGTCCTACACAAACACCGAAGAATGCAAAGATCTTGCCAAGCCATTTCCATTTTGGTCCCATACCTTTTTCGATATAATAGAATGGTCCACCAAGGCTGTGTCCGTCTTCTGCAACCACACGGTATTTAACTGCCAGAAGACCTTCAGAAAATTTTGTTGCCATTCCAAAGAATGCTGCCACGATCATCCAGAAAAGTGCTCCCGGACCACCGGCACAGACTGCTGTTGCGACACCTACGATATTACCGGTACCGATCGTAGCACTCAATGCTGTACACAGTGCCGCAAAACTGGAGATCTCACCATCTCCCTCTTCTTCATTCTTGAACATCCATTTCAGTGCCAATGGAAGACGACGTACCTGAAGGAACCCAAGTCTGCTGGTAAGAAGAACGCCACCGGCTATGATCAATACCATAAGCGGTACGCCCCAGACCTTGTCATCCACTGCAACTAAAAAATTATTGATTGCTTCCCACATCTCAAAAAGTTCTCCTTACATATGTATTTTTCAGCATCATAAAAAGGGGAATAAAAAAATAAGAACCGTTCTCCGTTGAACTGCTAAGAATCAAGATAAATCAGACAATTAAAAAAGAATAAAAATAAAGAATAAACTTCAGGATGTAATTATCAAAAGCATCCTCTGTCCTTTTGCCTGAGAGATTCAAGACGCTTACGCGTCGCTTGCACCTTCGGCCCCTGTACTGAAACAGGCGTCTCCAGAGATACGATCCATTTACAGTTTCTGTCCGACAATACGGATACCTGAGAGTTTTACTCCTTCGGTGGGCTTATACCTCTTTCCTGCAAACTTCACCTCGTTATTGCTGTTACTGCGTTATACTATAGTGCTAAATCAGAAAAAAGTCAAGATAGAAAAAAATATTCTTCCTTCTTGACTTTTTTTGGTGTTTTTTAAGTTTTTATTTCGGGCTGACAATCTTTCCAGCCACTGCACATGCTGCTGCAGTCTTTGGAGATGCCAGATAGATTTCTACTTTGGAAGTTCCCATACGTCCAAGGAAATTACGGTTATTTGTTGCTACAACACGCTCTCCATCTGTCAGAATACCACCTGCACGTCCACAGCACAGTCCACATCCCGGATGTGTGATCATTGCACCTGCTTCTGCCAGCGTATCAAGAATACCAAGTTCAATTGCCTGTCTGTAGATCTTGCGGCTTGCCGGCGTCACGATCAGTTTTACATAATCAGCAACTTTCTTACCTTTCAGAACTTCAGCCGCTGCTGCCAGATCTTCCAGACGTCCATTTGTACAGGAGCCGATAAATACCTGGTCGATCTCCGTTCCTTCCAGTGTGCTGACATCACGGATCTTATCCACCTGTGACGGGCATGCCATGACCGGAACAAAATCCTCCCCACGGTAAGTCATCGTCTTGAGATATGCAGCATCCCCATCCCCGACAAGACTCTTCTGAAAATCGTTCAGTTCAATCTCACAGTACTCTGCTGTCTTTTCATCTGGTGTGAAAAGTGCACATTTTGCCCCTGCCTCGATTGCCATGTTTGCGATGGTCATGCGGCTTGCAACGGACATATTTTTTACTGCACTGCCTGTAAATTCCAGTGCACGGTAAGTTGCACCGTCTGCGCCCAGATCACCGATCAGACGAAGAATTACATCTTTGGACATAACGTTCGCCGGAAGTTCTCCATCGATCACAACCTTGATCGTCTCCGGAACTTTGATCCACATGCTTCCTGTTCCGAGGATGCTTGCCATCTCTGTATATCCGATACCGGAAGAAAATGCACCGACGCATCCGTAAGTAGTTGTATGACTGTCTGTACCAAAGACAATATTACCCGGTTTGACATAACCAGCCTCTGTCATCAGCTGATGACAGATTCCATCGCTTCTGTGTACGTTTTTCATTCCGTATTTTTCTGCAAATGCATCTCCCACATGGAAATGTCTGGTATCGTCCAGCTGACTTGCCGGTACAAGGTGATCATAGATCAGAACAACTTTGTCCGGATCCCATAATTTCTTGAATCCCATCTCTTCAAACTTCTCTGCAACAAATGGAATAAAAATATCATGGATCATGACTCTGTCTACGTTAACGGTCACAATGTCGCCAGGTTTTACTGTATGACCCACATTATTTCTGATAATCTTTTCAATAACTGTTTCGCCCATCTGCTCTTCCTCCTTAGTCCAGTCCGTTCAGTTTGCGCATGGCTTTTACAAGTCCACCGGCCTGAATGATACTCATCAGATTCTCCGGCAAGGAAGCGATCGGGTACTGTTTTCCATCATAGTCTACATGTTCATTCATCACAACAGTTACGGTATCTCCCTCTTTGATGTCATTATGGAGCTCCGGCTGTTCAATCAGCAAAAGCCCGTTGTTGATGGAGTTTCTGAAGAAAATTCTTGCAAATGATTTTGCAATGACACACTGAATTCCCAGTGCTTTGATAATCTCCGGTGCCTGCTCTCTGGAAGAACCGCAGCCAAAGTTTTTGCCAGCAACAATGATGTCACCTTTCTGAATCTGTCCAGCCAGTTCCGGACGAAGTGGGCTGAATCCATACTGTTTCATATCATCGATTGTCTTGAGTGCCAGATACTCGGTCGGGATGATGATGTCAGTATCGATATCATCGCCAAGTACCCACACTTTGCCTGTAAACTTTTCCATAATCTATGTTATCCTCTTCTCTTTCTCAGATTTCAGACGGCAGTGCGATCTTGCCTGCAATTGCAGATGCAGTAACAGTTGCTGCAGATCCAAGATATACTTTGGAACTCGGATGACCTGCCCGACCCTTAAAGTTACGTGTTCCTGTGCTGATCAGGACTTCGTTCTCGCCGATAACGCCCTGGCAGCTTCCCCAGCATACACTGCAGTTCGGGTTCATAACAATCGCGCCAGCTTCCATGAAGATATCGATCAGACCTTCTTTTAATGCCTGACGATAGATGTTCTGGCTTGCCGGAACAACGAGAAAACGTACTTTATCAGATACTTTCTTTCCTTTGATGGTCTCGGCACCTACGCGCAGATCTTCAATACGTCCGTTGTTACAGGAACCAAGGAATGCTTCATTGATCTCAATTCCACATGCTTCTTCTGCAGGAACAACATTATCTACAAAATCTGGTTTAGCCACTACCGGACGTACTTTACTCAGATCAAAGGTATATTCTCTTACATATTTTGCATCCGGATCGCTGTGGAATACAGCTTTTGGCTCACGTCCGTGCTCTTTAAGGTATTCCATCGCCTTTTCGTCAGCTTCAAAGATACCTGTCTTTGCACCGGCCTCTACTGCCATATTGCAGAGAGTCATACGATCACTGATGCTTAATGTTTTTGCGCCTTCTCCGGTGAATTCCATTACCTGATAGTTGCATCCGTTTGCACCAACTTCTCCAATGATGGTAAGGATCAGGTCACGGGCGGTAACACCTTCCGGAAGTTTACCGGTCAGATTGAATTTTACAGATTCCGGAACCAGTACCCAGGAAGTTCCTGTTACCATTCCATAAAGAAAGTCTGTACATCCGACACCGGTTCCGAATGCGCCAAGTGCACCATAAGAACAGGTATGGCTGTCTGCGCCAAAGATCAGTTCACCCGGACGAACATAATTCTCGATCATAACCTGATGGCAGACGCCTTTGCCTTCCCAGAAATCAATGTTGTTTTCTTTTGCAAAGTCTCTCATTTTTTTCTGGGATGCTGCTGTTTTCGGACAGTCAGACGGTACGTTGTGGTCAACGATAAAAACAAGTTTTTTTGTATCTGCAATATGCGGATTTTTTAATTTATTATTATACATATCTACAGTCAGATGTGTGGTTCCGTCATTACTCATCAGACGGTCAAGCTGAACCGTATGGATATCACCAGGTTTAACACTATCCACACCGGCTGCTGCTGCGATGATTTTTTCTGCGATTGTCATTCCCATGGTTATTTCTCCTCCTTGTTCAGTGAAGCGATCAGGCCGCCCTGATTCAGAATCCCCTGCATATATTCCGGAAGTTTGGTACAGGTATAAGTCTTTCCGTTTGCAACTGCTGTACCATCAGACATATGAAGTTCCATGGTATCTCCGGTCTGTACATCATCCGGAAGATCTTTACAGACAATTGCCGGAAGCCCGATGTTGATCGCATTTCTGAAGAAAATTCTTGCAAAGGATTTGGCGATAACGGCCTGTACCCCAAGTGCTTTGAGTACGCCCGGTGCCTGTTCTCTGGAAGAACCACAACCAAAGTTCTCACCGCCAACTACGAAATCTCCCGGTTTTACTTTCTTTGCAAAATCAGGATCCAATGATTCAAATGTATGACCCTTCATTTCATCCAGGTTCGGCAGAAGCAGATACTGGGATGCAATGATCTGGTCTGTATCAAGGTCATTATGAAATTTAAAAATTGTACCTTTTTCCATAATAATAGTTCCTTTCTATGTATAACTATTCATTTTCTCTCTATTCTACCACAAATTTACGTAATAGCAAAATGTATATTTATAAGAATTTTGCATTAAAAATTCATTCGGATTTTTCCAGTAACTCATATGCAATACGCGGGCTTCCATCCGGCACATACACGATTCCACACCGTACAAAGCCATATTTTTCAAGTACATGCTGCATTACTTTATTATCCTCATGTGTATCTATTCGTAAATGCGGTATCTGTGCCTTACAGTAGTCCATGATCTTTTCCAGCACATTACGGACCGTTCCATCACTCGCAACACGGTGTACTGCAGCATACTCTGTATCCACCATCCAGCTGCCCTGTTCAATTTTCAGATAAACAGGATCCTCTCCTTCTATAAAAGCAAATACTGCATGGATTATTGCTTCATCTGCGACCGCATCTTCCAGTACATACAGATTTCCCTGAGAAATATCATCTTCCAGCAGTTCTTCCGGTCTGTCCCCTGCTCCCCACTGTACATGATTTCCGTTCTCCCGCATAAATTGTCTCGCTGTTTCATAAATCTCATAAATTCGCGGCAGATCCCCCTTTTCCGCTTTTCTGATCATATATGACATGTAGTTCCTCCTGAATCTTCCTTTTTACATTTTTATTATAATTAGTCGATGTTTTTCTGTAAAGTCAGCATTCAAATAAAAAAATGCTGCCGGATCTGCTCCTCTCCAGAGAAATCCAGCAACATTTTCAACTATATTTCAGGGATGATCATGATTTATTTTTCGCCTCTGCGATGTTTCAGTCGAAGTGCCCAGAAAGCAAGTACAACATCAGCAAACGCAAACAGGAACATCATTGCAGAGCCTGCGACTTTTGTTTCATCTGCAGTTTTTACACCATCTGTTTTCTGTGAACCAGATGTATTTCCTGCAGCATTTGTTCCATTAGAATTTGTTCCGTCAGAACCGGAAGCGCCACCATTTCCACCATTATTTCCAGAATCCGCGTTTGTTACAGCCGGGGTCGGTGTATCTGTCGCATCCGGAGTTTCCGTTGCATTCGGCATTTCTGTTACCGCTGGTGTCGCAGTGGTATCCGGTGTTACACTTGGATTTGGTGCTTCGCTTGGCTTTGGTGCTCCGCTCGGATTTGGTACTTCACTTGGATTCGGGGCTTCGCTCGGTTTTGGTGCTTCACTCGGTTTCGGAGCTTCACTTGGCTTTGGTGCTTCACTCGGTTTCGGAGCTTCGCTCGGCTTTGGTGCCTCACTTGGTTTCGGAGCTTCACTTGGTGCCGGAATCACATCACTTGCACTTCCAAAGCAGAAATCCATACCGGACCACGGAATCACAAATCCATGAGACCAGTATTCTCTTCCCCCAAGGCTCGGGCACATATTACTTTCATCCCAATAATTGAATGACGAAGTAAATGTCATTGTCTGTGTATATGTTTTTCCCGTTTCCGGATCTGTAAATGTCACATCTTTTGTAATAGATACTGTGTATTCAATCGGGCAGGCATATGTCCCTGTCGGAAAGACTCCTGCAATGTGGATCTGTCCCTGTCCCATAACGATTACTCCCACATAATCCGGAGAAACTGTAATGTTTCCAAGATCTCCTTCATCAAAGACTACTGTCTGAGTTAAAGTTTTATCTCCAACCGTCAATGAAGCAGATGCCACTCTTGACAAGTCAATATGACTGACTGTACCTGAAACAGCAAGACCCGTTTCTTCTGCCGCTGTACCAGCCTCTTCTGCTGCAAGTACTTTTTCACTTTCTTCCGGTGTCTCCTCCGGGTCAATCGTATTCTCTGTTACATCTGTTTCTTCTGCATCTTTTTCAACATCTTCACTGCCAGCTTCTGATTCAGAATCCTCTGCTGTATCCTGTTCTTCAGAATCCGTTTCTTCCGAACTTTTTTCTTCGTCCGCTTTTGTTTCCTCTTCGTCAGTATTTTTTTCTTCAGAATCTGTATCTGTGCTTTCCTGTGCATTTTCGTCAGAAGCTATGGTTTCCTGTTCCGTAGGATATTCGTCAGAAGCCATGGCAATGCTTGCGCCCTGCATGATCATTGCAGCACCAACAAGGCATACGGCAACCTTTTTCCATCCCAGCCATTTTCTATACATTTCTTTCTTCCTCCTCGTTTTCAGAGGCAGCACCCGGCTGCCCCTGACACATAAATGGATTTTATTTCTTATTTAACTTTAACCTTTGATGATCTGCTGCTCCAGGATGACCAGATTTTCCTGCCGTTTACGGCCTTGCAGCTGCGTACACGAACGTAATAATTCTTTTTGCCTGTAAGTCCCTTCAGAACAGTCTTTCCAATCTTATTATTCGTGATTGTTACAGTTTTTGTGGACTTACCTTTAAACTTATTACTCTGGCTGTACTGTACAACATACTTCGTTGCCTGTCTGTCACGTTTCCAGCTTACATTCAATGTTCCCTTTGCACCTTTTTTAACAGAAGGTTTTTTCAATGTCTTAAGCTTGATCGTAAAGGCTGCCTTGCCTGCGTATTTTGCAAATTTGCCCTTGCCTTTAACGATCACGGTTGCGTAGCCGACCTTTTTATTATTTTTGTAAGTTACTTTATAATACTTGCTGCTTACTTTCTTTCTTCCGTTATACACAGTAACCTTTGGTTTTGCATTCTTTCCATTATATATATAAGATGTTTTGGAAAGTTTCAGTCGCAACTTTTTCGTATAAGTTGTAAAGTTGCTGATTAATTTAATATTTCCATTTGCATCTGTACTTACGGAAATATTATATCCTGCCGGAGTTCCAACTGCCTTGACGGCATACTGAATTCGTTTTCCGGATGCATTTCTGTCAAGACCCGAAACGGTTGCTTTCCAGTTATTTGCTTCTGTCAGAGTTACTCTCTTGCCCGTTGTCTTTCCATTTGCATAGATTTCAACAACCAGCTGAGCCGGACGGGAATCCACCACATTATCCAGATCATTCCATGCATTCTGAACAGTCACATTCATTTTCTGTACATTATGCGTGTACTCTGCTTTATATCCCTCTAAAGCATTACCGGTTACTTTTACGGTATATCCGGAAACAGCATACGCGATCATATTATAAGCAATTTCTTTTCCGGCTTTATATTTCGGAAGATTTGACCAGGTCTTTGTCCATTCTTTATTTGACTCAATAACTACTTTGTCACCAAGTGCAGTTCCGTCTGCATAAAGCTGAACAAGTGTATCTGTCGGACGGATTCCATCCTGGTTATTTGCGTCATTCCATGATACTCTTGCGCTGACATTTACCACTGCTGGAATATGTTTATAAGTAAGTACAAGACCTTTTTCATCAAGAATATCTCCAGCTACAGAAACATCATATCCATCTGCCTCTGTACCTTTTACTTCATATTTGATTCTTGTTCCGTCTTTCTTCACATCTACAGATGCAAATTTTGCTGTCCAGTTGTTCTCTGCATTCAGAGTCACTTTGTTTCCTGTTGCTTCTCCGTTTGCATAAAGCTCTGCTTCTACTGCTCCGATACGCGCTCCATCCTGATTCTCTGCATCATCCCATGTTACAGAAACCGGAATCTCAACAGATGTTGACACGTGAGATGCTTTAAATACAAATCCACTTGCTGCATCACCGCTCGTTGTTACAGTATATTGATCTTCTTCTGTTGGAATGTCACTTACTGCTACTGTATAAGTAAGTGCTTTTCCGGCTTTTTTCTCCGGAAGATCTTCCCAGGTTTTCGTCCAGTTGCTGCCAGCATTCACAGTAATAGCATCACCAACATTTTCGCCATCTGCTTTCAACTGGAAGCTTACAGATTTCGGACGGATTCCATCTTTATCATCTGCATCATCCCATGTTACAGATGCTGTGACGGATGTTTTTGCGATTTCATGTGAATAAGTAACAACGAATCCGTCATCCGCACTACCTGTTACTTTTGCAGTATAGTCTTCTGGGGCATCTGCTGTTACACGATATACGATATTTGTTCCTTCTTCATCTTCTGCAAGAAGCTGTTTCCATTCATATGTCCAATTGTTGTCTGCATTCAGTTCTACAGGGGCACCTGTCGGTTGTCCATTTGCAGTCAACTGAACAGTTGTTTTTTCAGGACGACTGCCATCCTGGTTGTCACTGTCATTCCATTCTGTTGTCAGAGAGACATTTCTACTTGGAACTACCGTAACCTGTACCGGATCAGATGTGACACCATTCCATGTTGCAGCTACACCAACGTTTCCTTTTTTAATACCTGTAACTCCACCTTTGTCGTCTACAGTTGCAATTGCTGTATTGTAGCTCTGCCATGTGATTTCAGGATTTTCTACATATGCAGAACCATCCCATGCTTTTGCTTCAATCGTCGCTGTATCACCCTGTACTACGCTCAGCTTATCTGCCGGAGTAAGAACCAGTCTTGCGTCAGATGTTACTTCTACATTGCAGGTTGCTGTAGGCTCAAACGGATAGCACTTGATCGTAATTGTCGTTTTTCCAGGAGAAACAGCAGTAAGGTGCAGTAATCTTCCATCTTTCTCATCTGCTTCTGCTGTAACAATGCTGGTGTCTCCATCAACCATTTCAAGTTTGGAAAGCTTCGGATTGCTCTTATTAGCCCAGTAATCGCTTCCCAGTTCTGTTCCATCCGCTTTAATATAAGTACCCATGATGGTTGCTGTATCAGCTTCACCCATCTTCATAGATACGGAAGATTTATCCAGATACAGTCCGGCTTCACCATTAACTTTAATTGCAATGGTCTGCCATACACCACAAAGCTGTTTATTTCCAGCTGCCACATAATATTTATGACTCAGATAGATATATCCACTGCTTGGAGTCCTTCCTGTAACACTTACTTTGGCTCCTTCAGTACTTACAATATCAATGTTATCTTTACCGTTTCCATAGAACTGAGCATTCAGACTTCCATGACCATTTTCATGATAACCGATCTTCCATGTATCTGTAACGTCTTCACCTTTACTGTTTGTCTTGCTTTCGCCTTTCGTTCCTGCAATTTCTGCAGGATCGCCGTTTACAACAACATTCTGATTTTCGGTTACGTTTACTGTGATATCTTTTACTTTTGTTCCTTTGTAGCTTACTGTTACCGTTGTACTTGCTGTTGTTTCACCTTCTGCAAGATTGCAGGCAGTAATAACACCAGCAGAATCTACAGTTGCAACAGTTTCATCGTTGGATTTCCATGTTACATCAGAGGATGGATTATATCCTTCTCCAGTAGAACCTTTGGAATATTCACCCATATTCTGAATTGTCCATACGATTTCCTGTTTACTTCCCTGAGGCATAGTTACTTCATTCTGCGCGTCAGATAAATACAGACCATCGTATACAACATTTACAGTTGCACTGTTTGTATAAGTCTTTCCATTGTCAGCCGTCCATGATGCCTTTACAGTTGTTGTACCATATCCAACACCAGTGATCTTGCCTCCATCTACTGTTGCAATTTCAGGATTTTCACTTTTCCATTTAATATCAGCATTTCTTACTGTAGAACCGTTATAAGTTGCAGTTGCCTTAATGGTATCCGTTCCATCTTTTTTAATTTTGGACTCTACTTTATCAAAAGCAAGACTTCCTGCACCTTTAACAATAATCTTTACAGTGTCCTTATTCACACTGCTGTCACCATACTGTGCAGTTACTGTTGTTTCTCCTGCTGCTTTTGCTTTTACAACACCATCTGAGTCAACAGATGCAACTGTCGGGTTATCAACAGTCCATGTGATCGGTTCTGTTGCTTCTCCCTCTCCGGTTGCGTCAATTACTTTATAATTAATTTTTTTGGTAATGGACTCATCATCCAGAGACATTTCAATTGTGTTTGTTCCATCTGCGGCCTTCTCATCAATATAGAAACCACATACAATAACTTTAATGTCCTTCGTGATCGGAGCGCCAACTGCATCTCCGTTTTCATCTACCGGCTGATATGAAGCTGTTAACGTTGCAGTACCTGCTTTAAGAGCGTTAAGCTGTACAGAATACTTATCCTGCTTATACTTCTTCACAACAGTCTCATCACTGCTTGTATATTGAACATTCTGATAATAAGTAGCACTGTCAACTTTCTGCTGATTGCTAATACAGTAACTGTACATATTAAGATAATTTGAAGTTCCGGTTGCCTTATTAAATACTACATTACCATCAACAACGGATCCCTTATCGCTAACACTCGTTATATAAATACCATCCGGCGGCATTACGCATGGGCGTAAGAATTTATCAGACATGCTGTCCGACGGTGAAGGTGTATACGTTGTATTATCTGACTGTTGTGGAGTCCGTCCCACCATTTCGCCAAAGTTGATACAGAACCTATGCGTGATTATTCCAGTATCAGTCCATACTTTCCAGCTTGCCTGAGCTGTTTCCAGACCATCTCCGGAAGCATTATAGTTAATTTCTGATGTTCTTCCCCATAAGCTCGCCACATTTGTAGATGTCGCCTTTGTTGTCAGATATGGAGTTGTCGCTGTTCCTTCCAGTGTAAAAGTATCTCCGATATTTACCTGCTCTGCTGCTTTTGTAACAGTAACAGTAAAAGTGTTTGTCACTGTTTTTACTTTATCTTTGTATGACGTACCTGGTATAAATGTAGATCTGATTGTTGTTGTACCTTCACTGACACCTTGAACCCACATACCTGTAGTATATGGACCATAACTGGAGCCTGAAACAACCTTTGCAATGCTTTCATCATCGCTGGACCATTCAACACTATAAATCGAACTGCTATGATTACCACTGACTTTTGACCAGCTAGCTTTTTTATAGTCAGTATATTTGGAGGATGTAGAAGTATATAAAGCATGATACATCATTCCTCTTTTGTCGCCGACTTTAAGAGTCAAACTGCTTCCATTTGCTGGATATGTTCCTATTGCATACCTAACATATCCATCTTTATCATACAGACGTGAATAGCTGTACTGCTGTCCTCCGGCAATATCAACATTTCCTATATCAACTTTAAGATCATCCGTTTCATCCTGTGCATCTGCAACATCAGAAAATGCTGCAACATCATTTCCGTCAGAGAACACATCTACTCCAGCTTCATCTTCCTGCTCTTCTTCTACAGTTACATCTGAATCCATATCTTCGTTGCTGTCTTCAGACACCTCTAGATCTGCTGATGTATCTTCATCTTCAGCAATTTCCAGGTCACTTTCTGCACTGGCATCTTCATCAGAACTTTCATCTGAAACGACCGCCTCCGGTTCGCTGGAAAAATCATCTGCATAAACAACCATACAGCCCTGAACCATAAGAGCTACAACCAACATCCATGCCAGTGTGCGCTTCAGACCCGAATGTAATTTTTTACTCATTCCTTTTCTCCTTCTTTCTTATTTAAATTTACAGTTCCATCTGCTTTCTGTTTACAGAACCTGATTTATTCTGCAATTGAACTCTTTTTCTTCAATTCCTTCGACAATTCAATACGATTTGTCTTAAAATGGAAGAATGGTCTTTCATCAATTGCCAATATTTCAACTGGAAACATATACGGTTCCAGACAAAACTGTACAGCCTCAGTAATGTCCTCTACGGTATAACCGTTTTCAAGGACAACATAAAGATACGGAACAAAATATCCATCATGATCCTCATCTTCAATCAAAACAAAAAATTCATCTTTGATGCCTTTGATTTTTGCATCTGCAAGTCGATTTTCCATTGGAAGAACTGCAAGTTCTCCCCCGCCAAAACGATGTGCGGCTCCACGATTTAATACATAGAACACTCCATCCTCATCTACATATCCGATGTCTCCGGTATGCAGCCAGATTTTTCCATCTGCATGCGTCTGAAGTGTTTTGGCCGTTGCACTCCTACGATCATAGCCCAGCATATTTCCCGGTCCTGATGTACAAATCTCACCCATTTCGTTATATCCAAGTTCTTCCTGGGTTCCCGGCTTGAAAACACTCATATCTGTCAGTGGCATCGGAATTCCCACATTTCCGTTGTGGATGGACTTCGGTGCCATCTGGAAGGTCAGGTTGGAGCCTCCCTCGCTGCTTCCATATCCTACGGTAAAACGCACATGACAGTTATGCTCCTCAAGGAAGTTCTGTACACGATCCAGCTGGTTGTTGTTCACTG
>ERZ827488.2882-NODE-2882-length-15309-cov-6.794546_pt1 | contig 15309 bp, 8 predicted proteins | sample MGYA00519771_ERZ827488 | MGnify/ENA primary metagenome ERZ827488 (study PRJEB31778, sample SAMEA3449323) | human gut metagenome | biome: human gut; feature: human-associated habitat; material: faeces | place: United Kingdom | collected 2010/2012 ... | reverse complement strand
CCTAATTTTTGCATAAACTTTCTAAATAAAACAGTAAAATCGCTATCAATTTTATGCGATTTTGCTGTCGCATCCCTCGCGGATGCGTGGATTAAAATATTCATAGGCTGCACAGAAGCCATCAGCTTATCGTCGCATCCCTCGCGGATGCGTGGATTAAAATCTGTTACGTCCCGTCATCGTCTTTGCTGTATAATCGTCACATCCCTTGCGGATGCGTGGATTAAAATCGTTGAACTCATTTCAGAAAAAATAATTTCTTCTTTGGGTCGCACCCTTTTATGGGTGCGGGGATTAAAATTAGCACAAAATAGAGGATAGCAATTCCAGATTCTGGTCGCATCCCTTACGGGTGCGTGGATTAAAACAAACCGGCTATATCTCAGACTGACTATATTTGAGTCGCATCCCTCGCGGATGCGTGGATTAAAATAACGGTACAATAATACCGATAAATAATATCAGCAGGTCGCATCCTTCATGGGTGCGTGGATTAAAATCTTAGAGTTGCTTTTATTTTTGTTTACATATTAAGGTCGCATCCCTCGCGGATGCGTGGATTAAAATGGCAGTAATCATTAGGTTTCTGTCTACCGCACCTTGTATTGGTGCATAGATTAAAATGTATCCGATGTACAAGAAGTTTATGATGTTATATTGTTGCTTCCCCATAGGTGCATACTCAAAAAAATAGCGTGTGAAGAAATATCGTTCACACGTATTAAGTAATAAGTAAGAATGTGAAAAAGTTCTACAGAAAAATCGAATAACTTCGAATTCTGACATACTATATATGAGAAAGTTGGTGCGAATCGGAAGCAACGTAAAAAATCCCGGGAGATTTGCACTGCGAAGATAAGGGATATTGTTCTTACTTTTCTAAAAAATAGAAATGCGAAAGGTGACAATGCTTAATTTTTATATAAACTTTCTAAATAAAACAGTAAAATCGCTATCAATTTTATGCGATTTCGCTGTCGCATCCCTTGCGGATGCGTGGATTAAAATAGACCAGTCCCTAAAACCATTGCTTTCTAATTGCAGTCGCATCCTCCGTGGATGCGTGGATTAAAATATGTAGGCTAGTACGCTCAGCGCGAACGTCGCATCCTTCGTGGGTGCGTGGATTAAAATATCGATTGCCCACCACAGTTAGGAACACTTCTTAGTCGCATCCCTCGCGGATGCGTGGATTAAAATATGTCATGTAGATGCAATCGCACTACTTGGATTAAAACTGGGAGAATAACGTAGTTGCAAATGTTATGCTCGGGCGTACCCTCGTAGGTGTGTGAATTAAAATTACACGAACTACTATCGTGACATCAATGCCTATCATCGCATCCTCCGCGGATGCGTGGATTAAAATGTGAAAGGAAATGGTAGTATGATGTTGCTCGCCGTAACTCTTTAAAAGTTGATAAAGTCGCACCCTTTATGGTGCGTGGATTAAAATGGATTGGAAATAGGCGGATTTTATGATTTTACTCGCATCCTTCGTAGATATGTGAAGCTACTACACTTTACCGAAAATTTTACCGAAGTGTAGTAGCTTCCTAATAACCCCGCAATATAGTTATGTTACAAAAAACTTATACAGAAAAACCAGTCAATCTGAAATTCTGACATACTATATATGAGAAAATTGGTGCGAATCGGAAGCAACGCAAGAATCCCGGGAGATTCGCACTACAAAAACAAAAAATATTGTTCTTGCTTTTCTAAAAAATAGAAATGGTAAAGATTGCAATACCTAATTTTTGCATAAACTTTCTAAATAAAACAGTGAAATTGTTACCAATTTTATACGATTTCGCTGTCGCACCCTTCGTGGGTGCGTGGATTAAAATTAAAGATATGTCTGCTTCAGAAAGACCCATACCCATGTCGCACCCTTCGTGGGTGCGTGGATTAAAATAATCGGCGGTAGGTATTCGCCGGGAAGAATTAGGTCGCACCCTTCGTGGGTGCGTGGATTAAAATATCAGATGGCCGATCAGATTGCTTGTGCAGGGCAAGTCGCACCCTCGCGGATGCGTGGATTAAAATGCAAGAAAGGAACGTACATAATGAGAAATGAAGACGGTCGCATCCTCCTCGGATGCGTGGAGATGGCGGATCAAATTGCTTGTGCAGCCGCATCCCTTGTAGATGTGTGGAGCTGCTATACTACCGAAAATCTTACCGAAGTGTAGCAGGTTCCTAATAACACAGCAATACAGGAATGCATGGATTAAAGCGAACGCTATGCCAATAAGAATTTAAAGTATCGTATCCTTTGACTCTGAGGGTGCGTGGATTAAAAAGAGGTACTAAAAAATGCGGGCAGACAACATCTTGTCCTACGATGGTCCGTGGATTAAAATGGTAGGCCAGTTTTGATGCTTGTGAATGAAGATAGTCGCATCCTATATAGGTGCGTGGATTAAAATACGGATTTATTGCCATTATCCCGGCGTAAAATAGTCGCACCCCTCATGGGTGCGTGGATTAAAATATTATACATGCAAAGGTTTTGTGATTATTATTGGTCGCATCCTTCACGGGTGCGTGGATTAAAATGTTCCAGCATTTTTCTGGAAGGAGGTAGCCTATGTCGCACCCTTCGTGGGTGCGTGGATTAAAATCGTAGACATGCAGTACCCCTTTTTCTATGTCGCATCCCTTGTGGTGTGTGGATTAAAGCAAGTTATCGAAAAAACACCTGAAAAAATGTCGCACTAAACAACATTAAAACACACCATAAAGGAATGGAGGAAATCTGATGATAAATTCCAATAAACGTAAATTATGTTTGAGTGGATGGTTAAAAAATAACTATCATTCTTCCTATAAATCTCCAGTTAAGCTACATTTTTTTTTATTATTTTACGAATCTTTTTCTAAAATAAATGGAGAAAAAGCAGATTTTACTTATCTAAAAGGATATAAAAGAAGACCTGTTTTTAATCAGGTATGGGGAGATTATACAAAGAAGCGTCAAAGTTTCGAGGAAGGAAGGCTTATTATTGATTAACATTAAAAAGTGACAAAAGAAAAGGCTCTCATTTGGAAATGGGAGTCTTTTTAGGGTTTCATATTTTTTTAAAAAATTCTTTTGTTCCTCGATATTAATTTATGCCACCCACTTTCTACTAGCTTACAGTTGCATATTTTTTTCTTCTTAATAATTCTCTCGCTGCATCAACTTTCATGTCAGCCAATGAAAGAGCTGCATTTCCATTTTCTTCAGGTTTTAATCCCTTTCGTGAACATTTCCACGATAATTCATTATGAGAAAGTGAACTTAATTTCCACGATGAAAATTTGTTATACCTCGAATAAACTGACTCAATTAATTCTTTTGCTCTTTCACAAAGTTGACCTTTCACATTGGAAAACAGCTAACCATTCAGATAGAAACTTCTTACTTCCAGTAATACTGGTACGTATTTCCATCCTCGAAATTTTGCATTAAAAAGGACATTTTTATCATACATAAGAGATTCTCGCTGAACAAGATACATCATTTTATGATTTCGCCCCGTTTCCGAATATACTATCTTAAAACCTCATTTTGAAAGAACTTGCTATACTCTTATCCAAGATGTTGCCGATCTTCCATATAAGAGAGAACTAATTTGGACCAGTCACAATCAAGATAATGAAACGAGCAATAAATCTTAGTTTATTATACATATTCTTATTAACAGCTGCATCTCCTGTCTAAGGACAGGAGATATAGCCTATAACCTCGCGTGAATTGGAGATAATTGGAGATTATAGACGAGATATGCACTTGTTGGTAGTTCAAAAACCTCTTTCAAAATAGATTTACAAGATAAAATAGCTGCATTATATGAGCTCTCTCGATTGGTATGTGCCGGATTTTTTAGTGCATGTGAAAATCTATCTTGCAAACAACCATATTCTGGCAGGTCCATTTGATCTTCTTTTTCTACTATTCTGTTGTATTCTACTTCAATGATTGATCTACACTCAGAAATACCGGCATTGTATCCAGCATTTTTGCTGGTATAATCCGGTTTCTTCAATTTCCTTGAAAATCTGGACTGCAAATAATTGTATTCATTTAGAGTCATTATTACCCCTCCCTTTTTTGTTTCATACTCACCCTAGAGGGTGAAATACGTTCATGAAATCTCCGATTCTCTTTTTAAGTTTTTAATCCCCGTAGCCCTGCAGCCACGCTCCTATAAATCCCCTTTCTTTATCAATATGTACAAAAATATTATACTATTAGAGATAAAATAAGAATTTTCATAAGAAAGAATAAGAAAACTTGACTCTGATTACATCGAAAACTACGATTTTATTTTTTTCCGCATTGTTTTTGTTTTAATCCCCAGCCGGTAAAATCCTTGTTTTTCTTATAAAACTGCCCTCCTTCCTAAAACAGATATCTAACTTATATCATTTTTTAGAAGAGAAACATTTTTATAAGAAAAATTTAGTTGTTAAATTTTCTCATCTCTCATCTTCCGGAACATCAACATATGTCTCAAGTCTTGGATAAACTTCACTCATTTTCCACCACCATTCCTGTGGCAGTTCCGGTACTTCCCCCTGTTCTTCTGCAAATTTGAGGCATTCTAATATATCCCCTAGCCCTATTGTAAATTCATTCGTTTCGTTTTTCAATAGGAAGAAAAGATATTCCTCTCTGTTAACATCCATATCTTTAACTACATCTCCCGTAGGTACTGCCATTTTTTCCATTACATATCCTTCCTTTCTTTATTGATTGTAATGTTAAGAAAGGCGGCAAAATACCGCCTTTCCCTTTAATCATACCTTTTATTTTTCCTCATTTTCAGTCTTGGGACTCTTTTTCTTCTTGATTTCGTAAATTCCGACACCAATAAGCAATCCCATCGCAATCACAATCGGTACATAAGTCTGCCAGTTGTCAAATGCTCCTGTCATTGGTACTCCCGGTATTGCATGGTCTGTCACTTTATAAACCAAATCGTAAAAATCATAGGTATCATCTGCTTCGTTGTACTTTCCTTTACTAAGGTCCGCCTTCTGCGCTTTCGCTTCCGCTGTTGTCAACGTCTTAGGTATTGTGATGCTGATAGAATCTTTTAATAACGAATATCCCGGTAACGTCTTTGTTTCTTTCAGGATGTAGGTCGCACGATGGAGTTTATCAAACAGCACCTCTCCGTTTTCATCCGTTTCTTTTTCGGCAACTTTATCTCCTTTGTCATCATACAGTGCAAAGGTAACACCTTTTAATGGCTTTTCTTTTTCGTCATTACTGTATTTAATAACTTTGATACTACCTTTGTAAGAAACATTATAAAATCCTACCGTACCACTACTATAGATTTCACCATTCTTATCCTTACCGATAACGACAACCGCACTCTTCTTATCATCACTTACTGTTACATTGTTTCCAGAGGTATCAATCTTATCCAGTTCATACATACCTTCTGTACCGGACTCCGTAACGGTGTAACTACCAAGCTCAACATTTTCAAAGACAGCCTCTTTGCGGATTTTTTCTCCGTCTTTATGGTTTTCCTGCTTAAACTTCTGCAGGTCTTCCTCGGTAAACTCTACGGTCTTTGTAAGGTCTACATCCTCACCTTTCCAGTTTTTACCTTTTACATGGAAGGTAAACTTCGGATTGCCATGTGAGAAATATACATCGTCCGGGTCAAGGTCTTTGTAAACTTTAATGCTGCCCCGTGTGTATACCTTATTGGTGATGATCGTTGTTGGTAATCCATCCATCGTTGCTTCCTCGTAAGATGGCATGTATCCAACCTGGCTGGCATTTTCATCCGTCACTGTCCAATTCTTTGAGATTTCCTTCCAAGTGTACTCATATGGATTACCATCTGGGTCATTTACCGGTACGTCAGGAATGTATTTCTGCCAGTCGTTTTCATCGCTCAACGTATACTTGTACTTCTCGCCCATGCTCTCGCCATTGCGATATAACTGGACTTCAACGCTGTCTACTCGTAAATCCGCTTCATTGTCATTGTCATCCCAGTCTTTTACAACCATGATACCGTTTTGGAGGGTATTGGTTACGGTAGTCAGGTAAGCATCTTCATCAGTTGCATAAGATATCGTATATCCCGTATTCGGGTCATTGGTGATTACATCCGTTAGCTGCTCTTCCCAAGTGTATTTATATTTTACACCTGTTTTTTCATTATAAGCTGGTAGATTATCATAACCATCTCTCCATTTGTTAGCTTCATTCAAAGTACGAATCTCTCCATACGCTTTCCCATCCTGATATAACTGAACCTTAACTTCTGTTGGACGTTTATGTTCTGCATCTTCCTGATCATTCCAGACTTTTTGAACATATGCTTGCGTTACATTATCCCCTACATTATCCAGCTTGTACACATACCTGCCATTCATTTTGGTAAGTACCGCATTTTTGGTCTGGTCGTGATTGTAGCCGTCTACATAGGACTCTTTGACAATATACTTCTCTTTAAACTCTGCATCACTTAATCCTTTAACTGATGACTGGTTGAGTACATTGGATGTTGCAGACCAGTTATTTTCAGCAGTCAGGGTCAAAGTTTCAATTGCAGAAGCAGATTCACCTAACGCTTTTTCGTAAATCTCAACAGTGATCTTATCCGGACGTTTGCCTGCGGCATTGCCGTGGTCATCCCACAGTTTCATGAATCCTAATCCGCCCGGTGTATTTTCCATCTTGCCGCTGTCCATGATGTAATGGGTGCTGTCGTTGTCCCCATCGGCTGCCATCTCGTCTCCTGCCCAAGTATGCAAGATCTCGCAGTGAACCTTGTCATCACCAAGACTGCCTTTGAAGTAATAACATTTATCTGGATCTGTGATCTTATATCCTGCCGGAGCGGAGATTTCTTTTACATAATACATATTCTCTCCGCGGTTCTTTATGTAGGCATCACTTGGCAGGTTGCTAAATTCTACGGCATGGGAATCTTCTGCTTCATCACTTTCCATAGACTGGATCAATTGGTCTTTTTCAAAAAGAACATTGCCGTCTACATCGAGAATGTCATTTGCCGCATACAACCCGATCAATGCCCCGCTGATCGGCTGTTTTGTCTCGGAATCGATCTTTAACAGGTCGATGGTGAGGGACTGTCTCGTTTCTTCTACAGCTGTTGTCACGATCGGATGTTCATCGATCTCGATCGTTCCGTCATAATCTTCCGGCCCGTCTACCTGAATGTTGGCGGTAACTGTTCTTGCGATGGAATAATACTTGCTCGTTGGCTTAAAAGTAATGGTTACTTTCTTATCGGATTTACTCCATGGGCCGGTCTTGTTAAAGCTTTCGATATCATCTTTTGTTACCTGCACCTCATCGTCAATACCCTCTGGAGCTAATCCATCAGAACGGATATAGTGGACTTCAAATGTGAAATCATCCGCAGTAAACTGTTCATTGGTATTGGCTGTTTCTGTACCATCTTCGTTTGTGATCTTCTCATCAGCAACACAGAATGTATTGAGCGGTTTTGCAACGATAGATACCGGGATCATCTTCACTTCCTCGGCATCCCCTATTTTTTTGATACCTGCGGAATAGATCGTCTGTACACCGGAACAGTTGTAATACATACGGTCTGCATATAATAAGGCAGCAAAATTGAAGCTGCTCACATCAAGACTGGTAAGGCTCGTACAGCCATTGAACATATCCTGTGCATTTCTCATCTGTGATGTGTTGATGTTATCAAAATTGATCTGTGTTAACTGGTCGCAGCCCATGAACATGCCATTAGACATCGCATTGAAGTTGATGACTGCATCGGTAACACCAGAGGAAATATAATAATTTCCATTTCCATCGTTCCACAGCCAAACATCTTTTGCCGGAGTCTTTCCATCGTCTTTGCTGACAGAAACATCTACCGCATCTGCAGGCTGTTTTTCCCATGTAAAAGTGATGGTCTTTGCATTTTTGATAAGAGGATTTAACTTCTCGCCCGTTGTTAAGATATGGTTTACACCTAATGTACGGAAAGTCTCCCCATCAATACCATTTCCATCTTCGGTGATCGTCTCATCGGTAACGGTTGTCTTCTGTGGGGATTTATCCCATGTCAGGGTCACGTCATATTCTTTCGTGTCTAAAGTAAAGCCATAAGGAGCTTCGGTCTCTTTAAAGTAATATTTGCCTAACCAAAATTCTTTGTCAGAGGACATGGTCGCTACTTTTCTATCATGGGTAAACTGGAATGTTCCATTCTTACCACTTGTTGCAGTGCTGATTTCTTGATTAGCTGCCCAAATGAGATTTCCAGCATCGTCCGTGATATCTTCTCTCGCATACAGGGTATACTTTGCGCCTTCTATGCCTCGTTTTTCATAAAGGAAGTTTCCATCAGCATCTTTGCCGGTAAGGTATTCTCCCTGTTTTTCCCCTTTAATCTCACCGTAGATCGGAGTATCTGGATAAGTAAGCGTTGCAGAACGGTTTCCATCCTTATCTGCTTTTGCCTTTTCATCATTTAAGATAACTTTTACGCCGTTTCCTTTGTTTAAGAAACCAAGCGGGGCTGTCTTCTCAATAAGGTAATACTCACCAAATGGTAACTGGCAGGAAGCATAACCGTCATTGTTTGTATAAAGGCTCCGTACTACCTGTGCACCCGCTTTCGGTTCGCCTGTTTCGGTATTTACATCAGAAAGTTTGTATAACTCGAACAGGGCCTGTCCCAATGGATGGTTCGTCTCTGCGGAGACTTTTGTTACTTTTAAGTTTACCCAGGATTCTTCGTTCAGGTATTCATACTCGACAGTTTCCTGTGTGTCTTCGGTGATAGTGATCGTCTGGTCATCAATAAACTTAAATCCAGCTGCACCTTTGGTCTGCTTTAAGATATAACTTCCTATTGGAAGATCAGGGCTTGTAGCTGTACCGTCTGTTCCTGTAACAAGGGTACATACTGGTTTAGCATCTTCACCAAGGTCAGATGCATCATAAAGAGCAAATTCGGCTGCGCCCTCCGGCATTGTTACTTCTTTACCATCAACTACACCAGTACGTTTTTTCTTTGTGACTTTGATCCGTCTATGGATCTTTTCATCGACACCGCTGAACGCATACTTTGTTTCTGGTGCACCGGTATCATCGGTGCCAGCTGTATTTTCCATATCGCCAGACCATACTGGAACAAGGGCTTTATAACTTACATCCCCTCCAGTCTGAATGACAACAAATCCATCTTTGTGGGCTGCTGCTGTCCAGTAGCTCACATCATCGTTAGAGTCATCATTTTCTTCACTCTGTTCCCCTACGGTATCTTTCTTTTCATCCTCCGGTTCTTTTTCCGTATCGTTTCCTTCATAAGAACCATCCGAATCATCATTGACTTCCCCTGTTTCGATCTCATCATCACTGTCTACCGGGGCCTCTACTTCTGGTTCTGCATTACCGTTATCTTTGGCAGCTTCTCCGGCATTCGTATGCATCTGTAATACCACAGAGTCCTGTCCTTTGGCATCGGTATTTAATGTACCGATGATAGCATTTTGCGGAAGGCCAGAAACAAACTGCTGATAGGAAGAAAGTGTCTTTAACTTTGCTAATTCCTCTTTTAATGCTTTCACAGTTGTTAAGCCCTTTGCTTTCATAAGGGTCGCTACATCAAGCACCTGGAATGTCGCATCCTGCTCGGCTACAGCATCGGCATTATCATCTTTTTTCTGTTTCATAACAGAAACTTTTGCCCTACTCTCCTTTATGTCATCGGCAGTAAAGGAATACATCTTGTTAACCTGTTCGCCATGTTTGATGGTCTCCTCTTTCATAGCATCATCCGAACTGAACACTGGGTCTGCAATACTGTATCCGTCCTGTCCTTCGGTCTGTAAGACAATAAATTCTCCCACATTTTCATCTAAAGGAAGATAACCATTTCCACTCTCATCGGTAGTGACCGTGCCAAGAATCTTGGATTCTTCCAAAGAAGAAACATATTCTTTGCGGAGATTTAAGGTGACAAGTTTCATAAGGTCTGACTTTTCAATATCCTTTGCATCGATCACTGTAAAGATTGCCCCGGATTCTGCGGTTTTCTCGTCAGGTTTGTCTGGGTTTTCTACAAGGTTTTTCTTGATAGATAATCCATTTCCTTTGCTGTAGTCCGTTCTTGTGATAGATACGGTCGCTGTCTCACTGTCTCCCTCATAGACTTTTCCATCGGAATCTACCCGGATGGTGATGTCATCGGTATAGGAGTAATCTTCGTCACCGCCTGTCTGGTGGATGTTATACGTTCCTGCCGGAAGGATAGATAGATCTACAATACCAGCTTCATTCGTAGTAACGGTCATTGGGAAAGCAGGCTGTGTCTCGCCAGTATCCCCCTTTGTTTCTCCGGAGGCACCGGCAGTTGTTCCCTCTTCCGGAGCATCTGTTGCCGTTGTCGCTTCAGCCGCTTCATCTTTATTATCAGAAGAAACCTGTGTGATCTCAAACTCTGCTCCTTTTTCCGGTGTCTTTTCTCCTGTTCTTGCATCTAACTTATATTTTAACAAAACACAGGCATTGGTATCTACAAAGCTGAACGCATACTCTCTCTCACTCAATGTACTGTTGATAATGACATCAGCGGCATCAGCAAGGGAATACCGGGAGTCCCCGACGGTCTGTAACAGGGTGTACGTCTTGTCATATGTCAATTCTTTGTTTCCATTCGTGACGATATAAGTTCCTTCACCGTTTGCATCCGTTGTGATGGTGCCAAGCACTGCCTTGCTGCCAGCCACATACTCCTGACGAGCTTTTTGTGTCGTTAACTTTTCAAGGTCTTTTTTGGTAATCTTACTGGTATCAAGGACGGTAAAGACTGCATTGGCCTCTGGCGTTTCTTTTTCCCCTTTTTCCTTGACATATTTTTTAATCTTTAACTGTACATTGTTCTTGGCATATGAATAGGTTACTTTATTTCCACTTGAGATAGTAACCGTCCAATCTGGCACTTTTACACTATCACCCTCTGTATTTTCCTGTTTGACTAAATAAGAACCAAATGGATAATACTTGGATATGGCTTTTCCGTTTGCATCTGTTGTGATCTTTTCAACAACGGAACCACTTTTATACGTTGTTTCTTTATCATTTTCTTTGATCTTGATATTTTGTTGCGTGATGATGTCAAAAGTAATTCCCTTTTCAGCATTTTTCCCATAACCTTTTGTCTTTTCTACCGCGATCCGTCCAGAGATCTCATCTTCTGGTATATTGATGGTAGAATCAAGCTTTTTTTTCACTTCTTTTTGATGCTGTGATAAGGTAAAGGTCAGTTTTTTAGGATATTTTACAAAACCTTTTGGTGCCACAAGTTCCTTAATATAATATTTTCCCGGATACAGTTTTGTCTTAAACTTAAGTTTGCCGTCTTTTCCAGTTTTTCCAGTCTCAATTAAAGTATTTTGTCCGACCACTGTTTTGTTAAGCTTTAAATAAGTAGTATCCGATGTAAGAATCTTATCATTGGCATACAGTCCAAAAACAGCTCCCTCTAAAGAAAGTCCAGAAAATCTTTCATTCTTTGATGTCTTTGTAACTGAGATCTCTGCTGTTGCCTGTGGATCAACAAACTTAAAAGAAACTTTTTTATCATTTGCAGAAGTTTTCACCGTTTTCGTCTTCTGGTCCGCAAGGAAATGTCCGGCTGGAGCATTCGTTTCGGTTACTGTCCATGTATGCTTGCTGTTCTTTGCCTTCTTCTTATTGTTATTGAAATTTTTTTCTGCCTGTGACTGTGCGGCTTTTTTTGCAGCGGCTTTATTTGGATAATGCCCTTTTTTTAACTCTTCTTTTTTCTTAGCAGCACTTAAGACGTTCCAGTTTGTTACATAATAGACTTTTTTCGATTTTCCAACAACAGGAACTTTGATTGTTAATCTTTTTGTATAAATACCGTTTTTAGTCTTTTTTATTCCTTTAAGTGCTTTTCCATCAAATTTTACCTCAAAACAACCTGTATCGATATGTGCCCCTGTAGAAGCATCTATTTTGTCTATCTGTAGATCAAAATCAAGCGACAATTTGTCTTTCTTTTCTTTTTCAACATGCTTTGTCGTCGGTTTTTCTACTGCTTGGTATCCAAACCAGCCCTGCTGTGCGGAAAGATGCGGTGTGTAAATAAGAACGTATCCACTGGCCTGTGTTTTTGCGATACCATCCCATGCCCATTCCGTACCAGTTGCCATATTTGCCTTTTTTCCACCTGCCCAGATATAAGACTGGCAGGCATGTCTTCTTGCAGTTGTCCTGCTGCCGCCAAGAAAATACCAGGTAAGGGCTTTTCTTGCCCATGTATAACCGGTACTCTTTGTTACAGTTACTGTCTGCCCGCTTGCAGCATGAAGCTGGGGATCACGACAAAAAGCCTCGCTTCCTTTATTCGCCCCGCCACCAGCAACACTGAAATGATACCATGGTTTGCCATCTTTTCGATTGGGAACACCATAAACATGTCCACCATATTTTGAACAATACATCCTTGCACTTCCTGCTGCATTTACCTGCATTGTCATCGTGCAGAAAAGAACAGCGAACATAAATAAGAATGATAACTGTCTGATTTTCTTAAACATACTCTCCTACCTTTCTGTGTAATATCCCGGATCATCCGTTCCACCATCGGGATGGGACATTTTAGAATCTACCTGCAAACTGTTATATCCTGTACCATTAGAACCGGATAGCTGTTCATCGCCTTTGAACATATCGCTATCGGTAATGATACTTGCCATGTTGGAATTGCCTGTAGTACTCTTCCAGATCGCGTAATAAGTCATATCGTCATTTGCTTTGATAGTTGTTCCAGGTTTTTCATAGTTATCTTTATCATTTTTATTCAATGTCCAGCCAACTAAAGTAAAACCATCTCTTGTAACCTCAGAAGATGGAAGAGTGATGCTACTCATTACTTTTACTGTTTTTGCTGCAGCATTGCATGTTCCGCCATTTCCATCGAATTGCACTGTTACATTATAGTTTGCTGCAGTCCATACGGCATACAAGTTTAAGTCATTTGTTTTATTAAAAGGTTTGAATACCGCTTTATCGTTATATTCTTTCCTTCCTCCACTTGAGGTAGCCCAACCTGAGAAAACATAATAATCTCTTTTAAAAGCATTTGCTGGCAAAGTAAAATTAGAATTATAAGTAGCCGTAGAATTAGTCATTGAACCACTGGTTGCTCCATTTCCATGATACTTGATCGTGTATTTATTAGCTGTCCAATGGGCATATAATGTTTTGAGACCATCTTTACAGGCAAAAACACGGGTATATTTTGTTCCGCCAGAGGTTTTATCATACCATCCATCAAAACTGTATCCTGTTTTCGTTGGCGTAGAAAAGCCAGTAAAGTATGTACTATCTTTTGCTGTCATTTTAGCAACAGCACTTCCACCTTGGCTGTCAAAAGATAATGGACGAGCTTCATGATAATGCATGCTGTAAGTTGCAGAAGTATTATAAAAACGAAGATGTTCCCATCTACCATTTGGTTTTTTGTTATCAAAAGTGATGATACCAAAGTTATACAGGCTGACTGTCATTTTAATGGTTTTGGCTTCTGCATTGGAAGCATGCTCATTTACATCTGCAAAATTATTAGCTGTGGACGTTCCATCTGGTACATCAAAAGATTTTCCGTCACCCTGCTGATGTGCAGGTTTTGTGTATCCAACACTAAATGAGATATTTACAAAATTTCCACTGTCTGCTTTTTCTGTCTTATATTCTTTTGATGTAAAAGTAAGCTTATATGGATTATTCTTTGATGTGATTTTTCCTGTTAACTTTACGTGTCTAGCCTGTCCTCTAAATGTAGAAGCAGAAGTACTAGAAGCACCACCCCAGCTTGCCCGGATTTGAAGTGTAGATGTCCCTGATGGCCCTGTCATATGGATATACATATTATTTGCTGAATTTTTATAATATGTTTTCGATGTTTTTTCCTCGATTCGTTTCAGAGCGTTTGTTCTTTCTGGATGAATTAATACTACAGTAAGAACAGTTACAAAAGCCACTACCGCTGCTCCAATAACTCTTTTATTAGATAATTTTATTTTCTTTCCGGGCGATTTTCCTATTGTCTTTTCTTTTAAAGACTGTAATGCATTTTTAAATTTCAAAATAAATTCCTCCCTTCAAAACAAATAGGTGATACCTGATACATAACCTTTCCTCGCTTTCCTTTTTATTATCTTCGCCATGCCCCATATATGTTTTATCCAGATTACAATTGCCATAAAAATAACGACTGACATGTCGTATTTATGGCGACATGATTTAACCTCTTGTCAGTGGTGGATACCGTTTCTTCCGCCCGCCACTGCCGCTAGTTAATTACTCAATTCATCTCACTGCCTAAGAGTCAGAAGAATCCTTGCTTTTTATAAAATCCTCCTACCTTTCATATATAGTATGTCAGGAATTTGGCTGGTTCGATTTTTCTATATAAGTATCTCTAATTTCTTACCAGTCGGTCGGATTTTATGAAAAGATGTTCTGTTGAAATATGGCAATAAACAGGATATTCAAATGAGACATAAGTGTCTTTACATTTAATAGTATGATAGATTAGGAAAAAGAGAGTTCACGCTGCCATTTTATAAACATCAATTATATATACACGATGGAATATTCCATTTTATGTCAAAAATGATCATAAAAAAAGGCCGGTTATTCCGACCTTTTCTTGTATAATCATTATTGCTTTAATTAATTTTTTTGACGCAACCACTCAGTTACTTCCTCGATTGTATTTCCTGTAATCATTTCGAAACTTCCATCATCATGCTCCGTAAATGTCTGTTCCGATTCATATTCATCAATTAATTTATCCGCTTGAGATGCATTAAGATTATTAATCTTAACATAGTTTCTAATTTCATTCTTTAACTCTTCCTTCATAGTATATTTCCTTTCTAAGATCATTGTTTTATTGTTCTAATTTTTTTACTGTAAAATAAATCGCAGCACAATATTTATCTCCATCTACAAAAATATTATTGATTTCTACATTTAATTCATTGCTAACACGCTCAATGATATCATCTTCATTATACTCGACATCATATGCCGGACTATATAAAAATATTTCCTTGGTATCTTTTTCCATGTCAAATGTTAAAGACGAATCATCTTCCTGCTCTTGCATGAATTTTAATAAACTTTCCGATGTTGTTACGAAACATTTTCGTTCAAAAAATCTTGAATCCATATTTAATTTTCCTCCAATCTTCTATTGTTTTAATTCCAGTCAATGAACTGTTCGATCTCTTCTTTTTTAATCCCTATTC
>ERZ827488.2853-NODE-2853-length-15437-cov-7.771486_pt1 | contig 15437 bp, 13 predicted proteins | sample MGYA00519771_ERZ827488 | MGnify/ENA primary metagenome ERZ827488 (study PRJEB31778, sample SAMEA3449323) | human gut metagenome | biome: human gut; feature: human-associated habitat; material: faeces | place: United Kingdom | collected 2010/2012 ... | reverse complement strand
TTTCAGATAAACAGTTTTATTTTTTTCAACTGTCTACCTAAAAGGGAGCATACCAACCAGACAAATTATAGTGATTTTCTTTCTAATTTAGACAAACTTGCGAAAGATGCTGGAATAAAAGCAAAGAAAATTCCAGAGACAGTATTAGAAAACATTAAAGCTGGAAACTATAAAGCTCCAACTACGGGTGACGGTTTAAAAAGGCTTATTAATCTTGACGGATTGATTCAACAGGCACAGGAAGCCGGAATAGAAATTCCTCAGTATTTATTGCAGGGTATTTCAGATGGCTCGATAAACTTTCAATCAGCGATTAATCAGATGAACACGCTTCTGGATTTTAGCAGTGCAGCAGAAAAAGCTGGCATTTCTGGAAAAGAAATTCCGGAAGAACTAGCTCAAAGTATCATGCAAGGCAAAATCAGTGTTGATGAGGCAATAAATCAACTGCTTAGCGGTTCTGAAGAAAAAATGGCTAAGATTAAGAATAATGTTGAAGATATTGGAAATGGCAAGATTAAAGGGATAAATACCTCAGCTTATACTTCATCGCTTAATACAGTGAGTCAGAAAGCAAAGAGTACTGCAAAAGATACGGATAAAAGCAACAAAGAGATTAAGAAAAATAGTAAGTTAAAAGGTACTAACAATACAGCAGCGGCTAAACAGACCTATGGCGCATATAAAACAGAAGGCGAAAAAGCAAAGAATACTGTAAAGAAGACAGGAAAAGAGATTGGAAAAGGCGGAGCAACCAGTGTGGCTTCTACAACTTCGCAGTGGAAATCTGCTGGTAGTAAAAATGCTAAGTCATATATTTCTGGCGTAGCATCCCAAAAAGGAGCGGCTCAAAAAGCAGGAAAAACGCTATCTACTTCTGCAAAGACAGGTGCAAGCTCTGGAAAAGCTGGTTTTGTGTCAGCCGGAAGAAATATGGCTGCCGGTATCGCATCCGGTATTCATTCAGGGACTCCATTTGTAACGGCAGCGGCCAGAAGTGCAGTAAGAGCAGCCGTAGCAGCGGCGAAAGCTGCAGCTAAGATTAAATCACCATCCAGGGTGATGAAAAATGAGGTCGGCAAATACTTACCCCTCGGCATGGCAGCAGGTATTAAGGATAATATCGATTCTGTAGTTAATGCATCAAGAGCAATGTGTGCCTCAGCTCTAACAGCTTCTGCAGATGAACTTGATATTCATTCTCCTTCTCGGAAGTTCAAGAACATTATCGGAAAGAATATCCCGAAAGGCATTGCAAAAGGTGTAAGAGAATCTAAAAGCGAGCTTGTCGGAGAAATGGAAAGTGTTGTGAACGAAGCACTTAGTGCGGCACAAAATGCTTCTAAAAGTGGAAAATATTCTGAAATTGGAAGCAATCTGCTGTCTGGATTATCCACAGCGTTGGGTACATCGAAATCCCGTTCGTCCGAAACAATACAGGAAATTATTGATCGGCAGCAGGAAAAACTTTCAAATATGAACTCAAAGAAAGAGGAAAAACTTCAAGATAAAATAGACAAGCTTGGAAATAAAAAAGCAAACAAGAAGAGAAAAGCCGCATTAAAGAAAAGGCTCAAGCAGATGAAAGCTTCGGATAAGAAACAAGAATCAAAGCTTAAAACAGCAGGAGAAAAGGCAGCAGCGGCTTACAATGATGCTTTTGAAAAAGAATCTACCCGCATCACTAAGATTGCAGAGAAAAAGATTCAGAAACTTTCAGAGACTTATCAGACGAAGTACGATGAGATTAAGAGCAAGATGGACACTCTCACGGAAAAACAGCAGTCTTGGGGAAATGTCTATGACTTGAAACAAAATATTGCGGACATCAAACGGTATCAGACAAATCTGAAAGCCCTTGAGAACAAAATACCACAGTCTATGATGGATAAAATCTTAGGAATGAACGTGGATGAAGCGACAGCTTACATGGATTGGTTTAGAGGAATGACATCAGCGGAGCAGAAAGCGTACTTAAATGATTGGAATGCAATCTATTCCTCTTCAAAAACTTTTTCAAACAACTTCTTTGCTGATGATTTTGCTAAGATTCAAAAAGAATACGAGACAAAGTTAAAAAAAGCAACGCAGGATTTGCAAAAAGAGATGAACCAGATTGGAACAAATATTGCGAAAGGACTTACTGCAGGAATGGATAGTGAGTCAAGAAATCTCTCTAAAGCAATGAAGAAAATCTGTGCAAACCTTGTAAAGACTGCAAAAAAACAGCTGAAAATAAAATCTCCATCAAGGGTATTTAAGCGGATTGGTGTTTATAACATACAAGGAGCCGAAAAGGGACATGAAGCAGAAGCTCCGCGACTTTACCGTCAGGTTGAAAATGTATCAGAGACCCTTGCAGAGCGTTTTGCAAAGGCAAACTTAAAAGTATCTCTTCCAGATATTGCAGACCGAACACAGGCTGCATTATCGAGACAGGTATCAAAAGTATCTGCAAGTATTCAGCCGCAGCTTACAGCGGCACTGGCAGGAGATGCAGGTCAGACAATTTACAATGGACCAGAAAAGATTGAGCTTGTGACTAATCTCGATGGACGGGAAATAGCAAGAACTTCTGTGCCTTATATTGATGCGTACTTAGGAAATATGGCAGCTAGAAAAGCAAGAGGGGGCGTTTAAAATGTACAGAGGAAGCTTAGGTGTGCAGATTGGAAACAAACATACTCTTAAGGACTGGGGACTTGGTTGGACAAAAATTACTCTCGGCTTTCCAGAGGCAAAAACGTATGAGCAGGATATTCCCGGAATGGACGGAGTTTTAGATTTTACTGAATCTCTTACCGGAGGGGATGTGAAATATAAGACCAGAACCCTCACTCTTGAATTTGAAACTCCCGAACAGGATTATTATGACTGGAGCGTTAGAATCTCTGAGATAGCAAATTACTTGGCCGGAAGAAAATATAAGATAATCCTGGATAATGACCCGGATTTTTATTATATTGGAAGGCTAAATGTTGAAGTCGAAAAATCAGACAGGGTAGAAGGAACTCTTACCTTGTCTGGGAGCGTTGACCCGTATAAATACGAAAAGTTTTCTAGTCTTGAAAATTGGGAATGGGATACTTTTAATTTTAGAACGGGCATCATCCGAAATTATAAAGATATTGTTGTGGATGGTACATATAAACTTGTAATACCAGGCAGAAGAAAAAGAATTGTGCCGGTAATCTCTTGCAATACAGCTATACAGGTATCTTATGAAGGGGTAATCTATAATCTTTCACCTGGCAAAAACAAAGTTTTTGGTATTTGTATCAAAGAAGGGGAAAATATCCTTACTTTTTCTGGAAAGGCTACTATTTCGGTCGATTATAGAGGAGGGCTGCTGTAATGTATCGCATTTATTGTGATGATAAAACGCTGCATGATGTGAGAGACGAGGAGTATCAGCTTATAACACCAAAAATCACTCTTGAACTTAATAAGACAGGGAGTTTTGAGTTCGGCATACTCCCTTCTCATCCTCATGTAAACGATATAAAGAAATTGAAATCTCGATTGAAAGTATATGATGTTGACATATCAGATAGTGGGGAGGCTTCAAGATTGCTATATTGTGGCCGTTCCATTACTGATCAGCGAGACTTTGAATATACTGGTCGGATTACATGCGAAGGAGAGTTATCTTATTTACTTGACACAATTCAGCGTCCACACACTTATGGAAGCCAGTCGGGAGAAATTCATAAGGCAGATACTAATATTGTAATTTTTAAACGATTAATAGAAGAACATAATTCTCAAGTAGAAAAAGAAAAGCAGTTTGAAATAGGAATTGTTGATATTGATTCAGTAGAAATCAAAACTTTGGCGACAAACTATGAAACTACTTGGGATTTTATTAATACGAATTTTCTTGAAAAATACGAAGGTTATCTTAGGGTGCGCTATGAAAATAATGTTCGTTACCTTGACTATGTGAAGCAATACGGAAAAGTCAGTACGCAGGTAATTCGATTCGGAGAAAACCTTCTTGATTTTCAGAAGTATGTAAAGGCGGAAGATATTAAAACAGCAATTATTCCAATTGGAGCAAACAATGTAACTATAAAGGCGGCAAGCGGGCACGATGGAAAGGATTATGTTTTTAACCAGGAGGCGGTAAATCTTTACGGTTGGATATATCGTAAAGTAGATTTTTCGGATATTACCGACCCGAATACTCTTTTAGAAAAAGCACAGGAATATCTTAAAAAGAGTATCAATCTTGCGATAACTATCGAGCTGACGGCGGTAGATTTGCATATGGTAGATGTTGATATTGATTCTATCGGGCTGGGAGATTTCATTCCTTGCGTATCGCAGTATCATGGATTACTTAGTACACTTGGTGATGTATCAACTTATTATCTTGTCAGTAAATACGAGATAGATCTTGAAAATCCGGCAAATACGAAAATCACATTAGGTAAAACTTTATCAGTGTTATCAGAAAAGATGGCTTCCAATGCAAACCTTAAAAGTGACATTCAGACAGTGGCAAGTAGCATGGAGGGGATTAAAGGAACCTCAAAGGAAGCCTATGACAAATCGGTGGAGGCAATGAAGGTAGCACAGGGAATTACCTTTGACACAATCTACCCCATCGGTAGCATCTATATGAGCGTAAATGACATAAACCCAACAGAACTCTTTGGTGGCAAATGGGAACTATTAAGTAAAAGTGAAACCATTCCTATTTATTACATGTGGGAAAGAAAGGAGGATGACGTTGATAAATGATTTATTGAAAAGGATAAAAGAAGCCATTTACGGGGAAGAAGTCCGGGGCAGCATATATGATGCGATAGAACAGTGCTATAAAGATGCCGTTGGACATCCAGAAAGCGTGGCAGCAACAGTTAAAGAAATCGGAGAAGTATCTGCAAACTTATCAAAAGAAACCGCTGACCGCAAGGCAGAGGTAAGCACAGAGCGAAAACGGATTGATAATCTAATTGCAACTGGCACTGCACAAACACAGGAAATTGGGAAAAAAATAATACAAGATTCCAGCATATCTAGTAGTGGGATAGTGTTAAAAGGGTTAACTAATAATAATTATTATTATAAATTATTTGAGGAATCCGGGAGTATTGATAGTGAATTTTGTACTATCACAAATCAACAAGGAAAGTATACTGCAAAATTGTTAAAACCGGGATTGTATTATATGAATTTTAAAGTACATGTAGAAATGTCCGGTGGCTTTTCCGAAGAGGTAATTGCACCACTCAAATTGTTTAAATCTAATACTTTAGATTGGAGTACATTTGATGTACTGGATGCTGAGACTGTAGAAATTTCAAAAACAGAAAATACTTCAATCAATAAAAAGATTCATTTTCTATTCAAGATAACGGAACCGTCGTATATCAGGATATATATTGATGTTGATACTAGTCATACTAAAGCAATTACGTTTCGAATAGATGGTTGTGATATTACCGCACTAGATTGGAAAGGCAAGCAATCAGCAGATCTATCTGAATTACATGATTTGCGTATCGGAGCGGACAGTACTGTATATGGAACAGCCGGGGAAGCGGTAAGAAAGCAAATTGGTAATCTAACGGAAGATTTAGATAACAAAATAGAACACGTTGGCGGATATAAAGAATATGATATTGGAACTCCAAGCGTTGGAACATATTGGAACAAAAGTGCTAAAAAACAGCTTGAATCCGAAACATATCAATCGTTCAATCCAATTTCACTAAAGGCTGGAACATATCATTATGAAAATATGAGTGGCTCTTTTACTTTTTACGAAGATACTGACGGAAATTGGATACCGATTGGTAAATATTCAACGTCAGGTAACGGCGATGTAGTAATCACTAATGATACTACGATGTATATCACTGAAATGCAGAAATCTGGTGTATTTGTTGGTGCAAAATTATATTCTGGTGACATTACACAGAAAGAATCTAACTGGTTCAAAAATCCAAAATATGACATTGACAATATCAATAACACTTTGGAAAGTTTAAGTAATTCTGTAAATGATATAAAAAGTATAGATGGTTCTGTAATAAAAGAATATTGCATATATGTCTCAACCACAGGCTCAGATACGAGTGGTGATGGTTCGGAAGAAAAACCATTTGCTACTATTTACCATGCGAACGAAACGATTACCGATAATTCCTACGCAAAAAGATACAGAATTATCGTATTACCGGGAACATACACAGATTTACAAGACAAATACACAGGTATAGCACAGACAAGCAAATATCAAGGTGTTATTACAAAACCTTGGGTTACTTACGAATCAAAGAGTGGAAATCCAGAAGATACCATTATCGAATGGAATGGCTCAACAGGATTAGAAAATCCTATCAGAAGTGACATTGTTGAAAAATGCGCTTTTCATATCGTTTCATTACCAAGGACATTTACAGCCATTAAAGGATTTACAATAAAAAGTAAAAACACAAGATATGCTATGCACTGTGAGAGTAGTGGTATGGGGATACAAGGCGAGTGGCTTATCGAAAACTGTATATTTGATTGGGGTGGATGTCCTAATATAAGTGATGATACAGGGAGATTTCCTGCAATAGGAATTGGTATGAGTTCTTGCGAAAAAGGTACGATTAAATTTTGCAAAATCGTTACGACTACCGTCGAAACAATGCTTGTACATGACGGAAAAAACAAGGACGGAAATAGTGCTGTTATATTAGGCGCAGAACTGAATTTTATAAAATGTGATTTGGGAACTGGAAGGTTACAATTTCAGAGCATTTATCCGAAGTCTGGCGAAATTAACGCAAAAACAAATAACGTTTGTAACTTGATAAGTTGCACACAAATAAACAACCTTTATAGTTATATTTCATCGCTTAATTCAGATGACGAAATGGTATGGAGAGTTTATGGAAAAGACTGTGACTTTGCGAGTTATGGTAATATGAGTGACTATGTTTATAAAATCGGAACTGCAAATAATGTATCTAACTAAGCTAAAGAGGGCTTTAGGCAACCAGATATTGAAAGAAAGTTTGGTTTTGGAACTAATAAATTGATTATCTTGAAGCAACAGTGTAAAATAAAAATAACCCAGAAGGTTGCAGCCTTTGTCTGGGTTATTGATACAATGTAGTTTCGATTAACTTCATTGTATCATTTGTAAAAGGAAAAGTAAACATTTTATTATCAAACCAAGGAAGTGAGAAAACATGAAACGCATTCTGTTTGACATAGAAAGATATGAACAAAACCAATATATTTCACAGGCAGTAGAATGTTGTAAAAAATATGGTGGATACATAGAAATCGACAATGATTTTTGTGTATATGCGTTTTACGATGGAACAGAGCATTGGATTGGATATGCTTCACCATTGAATCTCGATTGGTTTGAGCAACAATTTGAATGATACGTGGAGGGATAAATATGTCTAATCGACCACCAATTCCAGAAGGTGTGAAGAGGAAACTTCGCCAAGAAGCTTATTTTGGTTGTGTAAAATGCGGTTGCCCGATTATTGAATACCATCATATTGAGCCATGGAGTGTGGTAAAGAAACACGAAGCAGATAACCTAGTAGTGTTGTGTCCAAATTGTCACAGAGAGGCAAATGTGGGAGCGTATTATAAAGAACAGGTTATTGCAGACAAAAAAGAACCTTTCAACAAACGGACTCGATTGGTTCAAAATGATTTCATGTTACGAAAACTTGATGATATAAAAGTGAAAATAGGTGGTGCAGAAATAAGTCATGCTAGAAGTATATTAACTGTACGTTCGATACCTTTGATATTTTTTAATAAAACCAAAGATGGAAGAGCTCTCCTCAATGCTATATTTTTTGATAATAGTATAAATCCGGTTGCTATAATAAAAGATAATGAATGGACTACCTTTTTAAATCGCGATATGTGGGATATTCGCTATTCGCCAGGACATTTAATAATAAATTTGGAACAAAAGAAAATATTCTTAGATTTGAAAATAAAAGGCAATATCATTTTTCTAAAAATGAGGCAGCGACTTTTTGGAAATGATATAAAAGTTACTGAAGAAAAATTACAAATAAATAAGTGTATTATGATTAACTGTATATTAGATGGCGGTGGTATTGGGATTGATTGAATAGAAAAGGATAGTTCTATGAGAAAAACGGATTGCAAAGCAATGATGGAAATAATAATAACAATTATAGCCCTTGTTTTCATGAAAACAGAAAATTGGCGTTTGGGAGCAGTATTACTTTTGCTAACAGTAGTATATGATATTATTGTGATTATTAAAAACGGTAATTAAAAATATTTGTTGACTAGATAATACATCTGCGGTTTTCTTTTATGCGGGAATCCAAAAGCATAATAAGTTATACGCAAACTGGATTTCAAAAAGAGAGAAAGAAAAGATCCCAAACTCCTTGAATAAATGCGAAGCATTTTTCACCGGGAATAATTTTAGGAAAAGAAATTTAAAAAAGGAAGGATAAAATCCGACTTGTGTGATTTAAAATCACTCATATATAAGTGAAGTAAAATCATAGATATAGAAGTGAAATAAATGCACAGGTATATAAGTGAAAAAAAGTCACAGATATAGCAATGAAAAGAAAGCACACATATATTAGTGTATTTAATACACAGATATATGTGTGTTTTATTTTCACAAAAATAAGTCGAAAAAGTTTCTTCTAAAAATTTCAAAAAAATAAAATATGTCATGATACTCATGTAAACAAAAAACGGAGCTGAACTCCAGACTTGCAATCAAACAGTTCAGCTCCTTACCCACAAAGGCACAGATAGTATAACATATACTTCTGCCTTTGTGTAGCTGCAAAGGAGGAGTATTTATGCAGGAGCAATTTGTTAATGAGTTCATGGCAAAAGTAACTGATCTGATTTCAGATGCTGATTTAAACATCGTGTATAAGCAATTAATGATTCATGTTTCTGAGTATGATATCCGAAAGAAAAGTACAGAGGTAGCAATCTATGAAGGTTACCTTCCGGAGTGCTACGAGGTTTTCTTTGTAACGAGAAAAATCGAAGGCATGAGTATGAAATCCCTGGAACTTTACAACATGGTTCTAAAACATTTCTTCTACTGTCTTAATAAAAAGATTGAAGAAATAACAACAAACGATATCCGGGTATATCTGTATAAGGTCCAACAGGAAAGACAGCTTAGTAACGCCACCCTGGATAGCAGACGCACGATCATACATTCATTCCTGGAGTGGGCGGCAAATGAGCAATACATAGGAAGCAACCCTTGCCGGAGTATCCGGCCAATCAAATATGAAAGACCGAAACGAAATCCTCTGACGGCGATAGAGCTAGAAATGCTTAGAAACACCTGCCAGACAATTCGAGATGCCGCGATCATAGAGTTTTTATATAGCACCGGTTGCCGCGTAACAGAGATGGAACGGGCAGATATTACAGATGTAGACTTTGCTAAAAAAGAAGTGCTGCTGTTTGGAAAAGGCAATAAACACAGAATCTCTTATATCAATGCCAGAGCTGAATTAGCATTGAAAAAATATTTAGAAATTAGAGAAGATGATAGTCCAGCATTATTTGTATCAGAAAGAAAGCCACATGGCAGGATTAAAAAGGCTGCAATAGAAAAGCGTGTGCGCCAATTAGGAGAAATGTCTCAGATAGGCAGGAGGGTATATCCTCACTTAATCCGGCATACAACGGCTACAGACGGGCTATTCAGAGGAATGCCAGTGGAAGAGGTACAGAAGCTATTAGGACACGTAAATATCACAACTACGATGATATATGCGGAGGTATCCGAAGAAAATACGAAAAATGATCATAAAAAATATATCGTATAAAGGAAAACAGCCCCTCTCGGAGCTGCTTAAAAATATGAAAAAAATCATTAACCTTGAAAGATAGGTCAATGACATTATAATAACATATTTCATGTAATACACCATAAAAGTTTTTGCTATTATGGTGTATTTTTTCGCTCTCTAGGAGGTGATTAAGATGAGAGTAAAGATAGTTGCAAACAAAAACAAGAAGTCAAAGAAAAAGTTTCCGTGGAGGATTGTTCTTGAAAATGGTCGGGTGATTCCGGTTCCAAGCCAGCATGATTTTAGAAATAGCTTCATCCAGAAACACGGCTGCAGTCTGGTTGCTTTTTATATGGCACTACGTTTTCGCAATATAAAGAAGAATATGAAGCAAGTTCTGCAGTACGCTCGTAAAAAGTTAAAGTGTGGCGCAAAGTATCCGCTGACGGAAGTCTGTCGAGGTATCAATATGATTTGCCCGGGAAAGCCAGCTACCTATCATAAGGCTATGAATAATAGTAGGCTGGAAACACATCTAAAGAAAGGACATATGATTTTATTTGAAGAGGGTAACCCTATTCACACAGTTGTCTTATTGCAAGATGATAAAAGTGGAAAAGTGTGGAGATTCTCAGACGGCTGCAAAAATGTAACAACAGTCGAAAAAGAAAATGCAAAACGCTGCACGAATAAAAAATATCAGGGAGTGGTTGTTGTGAAATAGGGAGGCAGGTATGTACATAGATGCAAATACGATTATTACAGCCGCGGCATTATTTGGAGCAGTAACAGCAATAGCTGGAGCTGCCTTTAGCGTGTATCGGTGGTACTTAAAGCAAAACAAACAGGATGAAGAAATCGAAAAAATGAAGAATGAACAGTGTTTATTGACGTATGGCATTCTTGCGTGTCTAAAGGGGTTAAGCGAGCAAGGTTGTAATGGCCCCGTGACAGAAGCAATCAATAAAATTGAAAAGCATATTAATAAACAAGCACACGATCAGGAGGATTAGTTATGAAGATTAGTGTAAAAACAAAGAGATGGTTAAAATGTGCAGGAGTAAGAGCAGTAAAAACAGCAGCACAGACAGCAGTTGCATTAATTCCCACCGCGGTATCTATCAATGCGGTAGAGTGGACGACTGTAATTGGTACAGCAGCACTTGCGGGCGTTGTAAGCTTACTGACTAGCGTTGCAGGACTGCCAGAGTGTAAGGAGGAGTAAGAATGAAAAAATTAATTGATGTGTCATCATACAATGGCACAGTAAACTGGGAGAAGGCACAGGCATACGGATGCCAGGGAGCTATCTTAAAGATTATTCGTAAGGATTTAAAAATTGACAACGGTTTCAACAGAAACTATCGGGCTTGCAATGAAAATGAGATTGCCTGGGGAGTATATAATTATTCCTATGCTACAACAGCCACAAAAGCTAAATCCGATATGAAATTGGTCTGTGACATTTTAGACAAGATTGACAAAACACATTTTGTCTATGGCGTGTGGTTTGACCTGGAAGATAAAGTGCAGGCATCATTAAGTAAGGCGAAAATCGCCGAAATCATTAACGCAGCACAGCAGGTTGTAGAGGAGAGAGGTTATCTGTTCGGCGTTTACACAGGAATGAGTTACTATAACGAGCATATTGATAGAAAACAGGTTAAGTGTAATAATTGGTGGATTGCTCGCTATTATCAGGGAGATAAACGGATGCAGATTGCTGTTACTCCAGACGAGGAAAAGAAGCCGGCTATGGCGAACATTGCATGGCAGTATACTAGCTCTGGTAGATTTCCGAAAGTCATTTCGACTGGCAACTCTGGTAATTTTGACTTAAATGTAGTGTATAAAGAGCCAGCGAGTAAAAAGGTTGAAGAGACTAAGAAAACTCCGGCTAAGACAAAGACTGTATATTATCCTAAATATCGTGGAAAATCCAGTTCGATTGTAGATGCTCTGAAATCATTAAAAATCAATTCTTCGAAGAAAAACAGGGAGAAAATTGCAACTTTAAACGGCATTAAAAATTACAAAGGTAGTGCATCACAGAATACGAAGTTGATTAATTTGCTGAAAAGAGGTAAACTTATTAAGAATAAATAACTTGTGTAGAAAATAAAAAACAAAAGTTGTTTATATTATAAGTAGATTTAGAAATACACAGGTAATACACAAATAAATTGAACAATCTAGTATTTAAGCGGATTTTCAGAGCGTTTCAGCTTCCGTTGAAGAGGCTGCTAAGGCAGGTAGATTCTAGGTTTTACGAGATTTACAAAAATTTATCGGGAGTCGTTCGGCTCCCGATTTTTGTGTTTTGACAACATATTGACAACATTTACTCTAAGTTGTTGTCAATGTTGTCACCATTTATTACTTCATCAAGCATAGAAAGCATTTTCTTAGTAACATGATCTGTGTAGCGTTTTGTTGTCTGAATATTAATATGCCCGAGTCTTTTCTGGATCAGTGGCATTGGAACACCTGCCTCATAAAGAATTGTTGCATGAGTATGTCGTAAACTGTGGAAGTCCCATTCTTCACTGATAAGAGTACAGTTCTTTGCTTTACCATGAATGCTGCGGGAAGTGTGCTGCATATTTCGTGGGTGAGCCAGAAGACCACCCTGTTTAGCATTTACAAAATGTACAGGCCTTAAATCATTAAGTGAAAGAAGGCTGTGTGTTTCTTCATCATAGTTCATGTAATTTTCTTGATAATATTCTCCGCAGGTTTCTTTATCAGTCAATTGAAATTCCAGCGTTCTTTTTAGCAAGGCAAGAACATTGTTACCAACAGTAACTGTTCTGGATGAATCGTACTTAGGTACATACAGAAGCCACTTACCACATCCAGAAGGTTCTTGCATTTGTTTATTTATTGTAATTGTTTTGTTTTCAAAGTCTACGCAATCCCAGGTTAATCCATAGACCTCTCCAAGACGTAATCCACAATAATAGCCAAGCATCAGAGCAAGGTGGGAAGGATGGCCTTCTGGAAAGCGTTCAATAATCGCATTCCACATATCTTCTTCAACAAAAATATGATTCTCTTTCCTTGTGCCTACCTCGGAATCTTTCCTTTTATTTGGAAGTGTCAGTTTGTAAGACGGATCCACAGAAATGAACTTTGCCTGTACAGTCGCATATCCAAATGCAGATGTCAACATTCCCTTAATACAAGTAAGAGTATTTCTACTCATACCAGTTCGGTGTAACTCGGCCAGAAAGTTTCGTAAGGTTTCTCCCTGTACATTTTTAAGTTTGTAAGAACCAATATAAGGTTTAATATAAAGACGGATCCTTTTCTTGTATGTATTTACAGTTGTCTCTGCAAGTTCTTGTTCTACATAATGCTCCATCCAGTAGTCGAAATAGTCAGCTACAGATTGCTCCGAGACCTTAAAAGCAATACCAGTGCTATTATATTCAGCCAAAGCTTTTGTGCCGGCTGCCTGAGCCTCCGCCTTTGTTCGGTATCCGCTACCGGTTTTCCATTTTCTCGTTTCATTCACACTGGCCAATTGAAAATAATACTGCCAGGTTTTTCCGCGTTTTCGTGTGCTAACTTTTCCCATGAAAATCATCCTTTCGAAAAAAGGGTATAAAAAATACACCCTATGCAAAATGCAGGATGCGTGGTATAATCTAAGTGATGTAAAGATTATCAGCCATCCTGGTTGATAGGTTACTAGAAATCCGGTATGGCAAGTACCGGATTTTTTCCGTTTATAGGGTCATTATACAGCGTGCAGAACATATGTGCAAGGAAATGTTGAAAAATGTTAAAAGGCTATAATGAAAATTTTTTCCTTAGACCATAATGAATAGTGAAATTTTGGGATAAATCAACCTCATCTATAGCATCTATTTTATAATACCAACAGGTACGATGTTTTCCTTTTTTTGATTTCCACGCATTCCCTATGGCCCCTAATTCATAAAGAAAATGTAGGGCATCATCAAGATTATCAATTTCGCTATAAGAAGTTCGGTTTTCTTCATAAAGAGTTTGGATATCACTATAAGAAAAAGATGGTCTTTTAATTCCAGCTATTAATTTTAAACATTGCGTACTATAAGCACTACTTTTGTAAAAAGAAGCTTGATTGAGCATTTCATTATAAAAATTTGTAGCATAAATTTTTCTAGTCTCTTTTAAAACTGTAGCTGAAAAACACGTTCTCTCCGGAAATTCTTTTTTTGCACAGTTTAGAAATGTAACAATGTCACGAGGTCGCCCAAGACTATGATCTAATAAGAAGTCAAGAGGATTTTTCTTGTCAATTGATTCAGGAAATAATATTTCAAATAGTTCTTTGTTTGAACGATTTTTATAGGGTTCGCAGGAAGCCCTTATTTTATGAAAAATCATACTAATTAAAGGATGGTCCCATTTATCATGAGTAGAGTCAAGTAACCAATATAAATCTATGGAACAGGAGGTTTTTATTTTATTTAGATTAGGATGATTTCCCTGCATTTTATTTAATATATCACTGCGCAATAGCATGATTATTTTAAGACTCTTGGCACGAGAATTAAAATAAAAATTATATTTTTTGGCAGCGGTTATCAAATTATATATAATATTTTCGCTTTGTTCACCAGCTTCCTTTTTTAATTCATCTAAATCGTCTAAAATAATAAGTAGATGGTCGTTTATTTGAAAACAATCAAAAACGAGTTGTTCAAAATAATCAATTAAATCAAAAAATCTCTTGCGGGTACTCTCATAAGAAACCCCATCAGATGTTTTAATTCCGGCAGAGTGTTGAAAATTCGAAGTCTGTAACTTGTCAGAGTGAGAAATACCGTGAGAAAGATTTCCAGTAATCTCTTGATTATTAGTAGTAGATAAAGATACTATTTTATAAAATGTGTCATCATTGTATTCAAGCATAAATTTTCTCAGCTTATTTAGCTTGCATCTGGGAAGATGTTTAAGCCAACGATGCTTATTTAATAATGAATTTGCAATTTCATATAGTAAAAACCATTTGCACAATACTGAAATATAATCATTTGTTAATTCTTGCTCATCAATATTTATGAGTTTACATATCCAAAAATTTTTAGGATCAACTATGATGCAGGTCTGTTTAGAAGGAGATTGTTCTACAATATATTTAGAAAGATAAGTTTTTCCAGTTCCCTTACTTCCAATAATCAAAAATTTTTCATTGCTATTTATTATTTCATTATATTTATTGTTGGGATCAAAGAAAAGTTCTTGAAATCTTTTATCACGAGCTTCAACTTCTCCATCAGGTAGCCCCATATATAAGTCTTTTAATTTTACATCATTCAATATAATTTCCTCCCATATTATAATTAAAGACATTATAACATAAAAAAGGACAAAATAAAAAGGATTACATTTTGAATGTAATCCTTTTTAGGTGCGAGGTCGCAATGCCTCATTGACGAGTTCTTAGACTCTTGTTTCTCTATATTATCAATTATATACTAACTGGCAAAAAAACTATATTAGTCTACTATAATATCTATATTATGTCAACTGTTTTTTTATATTTTGATTATATCACAAATTGAGATTTTAAGAAATTAAGATTTTATTAATTTTTTAAGACTTTTTTAGAAAATTATGTTATAATCCCATCGTTGCCGCTCCCTATACTGG
>ERZ827488.2846-NODE-2846-length-15485-cov-3.361504_pt1 | contig 15485 bp, 13 predicted proteins | sample MGYA00519771_ERZ827488 | MGnify/ENA primary metagenome ERZ827488 (study PRJEB31778, sample SAMEA3449323) | human gut metagenome | biome: human gut; feature: human-associated habitat; material: faeces | place: United Kingdom | collected 2010/2012 ... | reverse complement strand
AAATATTATGGCATACTGGAAAGAACAAGCCGCCAAATATAGTAACCAATAATACAAATTCCAGTTTAGCGAACTGATGCAGTGATAAAAAGGAGGCACAGGAGTTGAAACAACGCACCTATATTGCCATCGACCTCAAGAGCTTCTATGCCTCCGTCGAATGCCGTGATAGAGGCTTAGATCCTCTGGACACAAACCTTGTTGTCGCGGACGAAAGCCGGACTGATAAAACCATTTGCCTTGCTGTTACCCCATCCCTCAAGAGTTATGGCATCTCAGGACGCGGCAGATTGTTTGAGGTGAAGCAGCGTGTCAAAGAAGCGAACGCAGGAAGACAGCACGATGCACCGAAACGAAAGCTCGAAGGATCATCGCATTTCTTTTCTGAGCTGCAAGCTAATCCTGAGCTTGCGATTGACTTCATCATCGCACCGCCGCAAATGGCTCGGTACATGGAGATCAGTACGCGGATATATGAGGTCTACATGAAGTATGTTGCGCCGGAAGACATTGTGGTTTACTCCATCGACGAGGTGTTTATGGATGTGACGGATTATCTGAACACCTATCATCTCACGCCACATGACCTTGCGATGAAGATGATCTTGGATGTGCTTGAGACAACCGGTATCACCGCAACCGCCGGGATTGGAACAAACCTTTTTCTCAGCAAAGTTGCGATGGATATTGTGGCAAAGCACATTCCGGCAGATAAAAACGGCGTTCGTATTGCAGAGTTGGATGAGATGAAGTTTCGCCGTGAGCTTTGGACGCACCAGCCGCTCACAGACTTTTGGAGAGTCGGTAGAGGCTATGCAAAGAAGCTCGAAGAAAACGGAATGTTTACGATGGGCGATGTTGCCCGATGCTCGGCGAAAAATGAGGACTTGCTTTACAAACTTTTCGGCAAGAACGCAGAACTGCTGATCGACCATGCGTGGGGCTGGGAGCCTTGCACGGTTGAAGCAATCAAAGCCTACAAGCCCAGCACCAACAGCTTAGGCTCAGGACAAGTCCTGCATTGCCCCTATGAGGCTGAAAAGGCAAAGCTCGTCCTCCGTGAGATGGCTGATCTTCTCGTGCTGGACTTGGTGGACAAAGGACTTGTGACAGATCAAATCGTCATCACAGTTGGCTACGATATAGAAAACCTCACCGATCCCGAACGAAGCCGAAAATATCACGGGATAGTTGTAAAAGACCATTACGGACGGCAGATACCAAAACAGGCGCACGGCTCAATCAATCTTGACGGTCACACATCATCTACGAAGAAAATAATGTGTGCTACGGCAGAACTCTTTGATAGGATCGTGGACAAGAATCTTCTTGTGCGTCGGCTGAATATCACAGCAAATCATGTTGTTCCAGAAGCAGACGCGCCAGTGAAAAACGGAGGCTATGAGCAGCTTGATCTCTTCACAGATTTCACTGCCTTAGAAGCACAACGAAAGCGCGAAAAAGCAGAGCTGGATCGGGAAAAGAAAATGCAACAGGCAATGCTCATCATCAAGAAGAAGTATGGAAAGAACGCCATACTCAAAGGCATGAACTTGGAGGAAGGCGCAACCGCAAAGGACCGCAATGAGCAGATTGGTGGGCATAAGGCGTAAGGAGAATAGATATGACACGAGACAAATTCAAACTGATTCACAGTGAATTGATAATGCAAGTTCAGTGTATTGAGCATGACTTGAAGTTGATTTATGCCGGAATGTGCAAGGGTGATTTTGACAAAAACCTTGATGCTCTTGAAAAAGTAAATCTGGGGTCAATGATAAAAAAAGTAAAGGAATTAGATTATAGCGATGGACACCCCGATCTTACTAAACGGGACTATATGTTGTTGGAGAAAATTCGAGAAATCCGAAATTATTGGTGTCACCAATGCTTTATTGACTATGTTTACATATCCGATGACTACGCGCGTGAACGCAAATTCCAAGAGATTGCTAAACGATTGAGTGAAGACGAAAATCAAACATGGGAGTTACACCAACACTTACAGCAGCTTCGTAATAAAACACTTGAGATATACAACAGGATCTAAAAGAAAGGTGGTGCGGCATGAATTACTCTGAGCAAAAATATGGTGATATTCTTAATATGCCTCACCATGTCTCTGCAACCAGACCGCAGATGCCGATGTCAGATCGTGCAGCTCAGTTTTCTCCGTTCGCAGCTCTCACTGGTTATGATGCCGCTATCAAAGAAACCGGGCGTCTGACCGACACAAAGATTGAGTTGGATGATGAAGAACTCAATAACCTAAATTTGAAGTTTCAGTTCCTTGTGGAGCACCTTGAAAATGAGCCGGAGGTGGCAATCACATACTTCAAAGCAGATGAGCGAAAAGCCGGTGGTGCTTATCTTGAAGCAACAGGCATCGTGAAAAAGCTGGATGATTTTGAACGCCTGATTACCATGCAGGACGGCACGAAGATCCCGATGGATGACATCCTGACCATTGAGAGTGATGCGTTCTCATCGCTTGAACAATACTAAAAAGGCGCTTTCGGGCGTCTTTTTCTTTTATGCGTGAGACAAAAACGCGGAATTTGTCCGTTGTATTACGAAGGGGTATTTTACGGGGGACTTCCAACTAAGATTACGATTTTAGAGAATAGCAAGCACAGCCGGTGTATATACACACGGCGATTTTGGATTAAGGAAACCCTCCCCTTAATCCAGAAAATGCTTGTTGGGATGTCTCCCAAACCCTCTATCTTTATGAAAGGACAAACCGCTTATGGCAAACAGAACACGACCAAATCAGATACTCTTCTTTGTTTCAGATGACGAGAAACGGATTATCAAAGGAAAGATGAAACAGCTTGGTACAAACAACATGGGAGCGTATCTTCGCAAGATGGCGATTGACGGTTACATCATCAAAGTGGACTACACGCAGCAGAAGAAACTTGCCGCAGCAGTATCTCGCGCGGCGGCAAATATCAACCACATTTGCCGCCGAATCAACTCCACAGGACACTTCTATGAGGACGATGTTGCAGAGCTGAAAGAAAGGCAGGCTGAGATATGGCGATTACTAAAATCAAGCCAATCCGAGGAACTGTGAACAAGGCTCTCGCATACATTCTTGATCCGCAGAAAACAGATGACCAGATCTATGTCTCTTCCTATGGTTGCGCTGCCAGCGATGCCGCAGCGAAGGAATTTGAGTGGACAAGAAATCTTGCTGCTCAACAAGGAATGCAGATGCCGAAGGTGATCGCCCGACATCTGATCCAATCCTTTGCGGTTGATGAAGTCACGCCGGAACAAGCGCATGAAATCGGTAAGCAGTTTGCCGACGAATGGCTCAAGGGAAAGTACGAGTATGTGATTGCAACGCACATCGACAAGGGGCATTGCCACAATCATATTATCTTTAACGCTGTCAACTATGTTGACTTCCATGCGTACCGAAGCAATAAGAAAACCTATCGTGAGATGCGGCATCTCAGTGATGAGATATGTGCTGAACACGGGCTGTCAGTTATTCCTCCCTCTCAGGGAAAAGGCATGGACTACAAGGAATACACCGAAGCCAAACGCGGTACAAGTTGGAAGCAAAAACTCAAGCAGACCATTGATCGCTGTGTGATCACATCAAAGGACTACGATGAGTTTTTGAAGATGATGCAGGACGCCGGATATGAAATCAAAACCGGCAAATACATCTCCTTCCGTGCCGAAGGGCAAGAGCGTTTCACCCGTGCAAAAACCATCGGAGATAACTACACCGAGGACCGGATCAAGGAACGCATTCAAGGACGCAATGCCCGCAGACGGCAGATGCAGAACGGTAGGAAGAACATCTCTCTCATCAGCGATATTCAAAACAGAATTAAGCAGATCGACAGCAAGGGCTTTGAGCATTCTATGAAGATTAAGATCCTCAAAGAAGCCGCCAGAACGCTAAACTACCTCACTGAAAACAAGCTGCTTCAATATGCCGATCTTGAAAAGAAAGTCGAAGACATTCATAGTTCTTATGAGCGTACCGGCGCTGACTTGAAAGTCGTTGAAGCGCAGCTCCGAAAGGTGCAGCCGCTTATCAAGAATATCTCAACCTATCAAAAGCTCAAGCCGGTCTATGATGCCTACTCAAAGACGAAGAACAAGCAGAGTTTTCGAGCTGCGCACGAGGCAGAGCTTGTCGTTTTTGAAGCAGCAAAGAGTACATTGCTTGCTATGCAAGATGGTGAAAAACTTCCAAGTATGAAGTCTCTGCAAGCCGAGCAGCAACGCCTTTTGGAAGAGCAGCAGCGTCTCTACGACGAACGAGCAAGGCTCAAAAAAGAGGCTAAAGTGATTGATACCATGAAGGCAAATGTCGATGATTTCCTCAGTCCAACGCTTTCACAGGAGCATGAAAAAGCCAAAAGTAGCGAGTTGGAATAACCACCAAAGCCTGAGCCGTATGAATAAATCGGCTCAGGCTTTCTTCTTCGTAATGCGCTCCATGAACTTGAAATATATTTTGAATTTTTGGAGCATCGTATTGAAAATTTGAAGCGTTTGGTGTATAATATAATGAGTCTCACTATAAGCGTTTGAGAGAGGTGCTTTTATGAAGATAAGCTATAAGAAATTATGGGTCATGCTCATTGAAAGAGAGATCCCAAAATCAACTTTACGCAAGGATATAGAGCTGTCTCCTGGCACGATGAGTAAGCTCAATAAGAACGAGGATGTAGCTCTCTCTGTTCTGCTGCGCATTTGCGACTATTTGAATTGTGACATTGGAGATATATGTGAAGCTGTGCGAACGGGCAAGAAGTAGGTCCGAGTTTTCGTGCGGCTATTTTGTTATTGGTAGAGAAAAATACCTCAGCGAAAGGAGCATATATGGATGTCCTTGAGAATGCTGTGACTGAGAAAAATGCCCTCGTTGAAGCGGAGGCGTTTCCCACAGATGATCGAGTCACCTACAAAGACAGCACCTATGAAATTGTTTCTAAGGTTGCATATTTGATTGGTGTTCCGAAACGAATTTTTGATAATGAGCATGAAGCACCCAAAATAGAGATATACGAAAAACTTGATGCAGACAAAACGGCACGGATAATCCGTCATTTGTGTATCATAAGGACAGCGATTGAAAGAAACTTCAAGCATATCAACGAGCGCATGAAGTTTAGTTATCTCTCAATCAGCAGTATGCCGGAATATGTGCCGCAGGATAGCCTTCAACAACTAAATGCGGATGGCATTAGTTTTATAAAGAAGTCCAGCACGAAGCTAAGTCAGCATATCGTTGAGATAAACAAGCTGATTTCTGATCGGATCAATAATTGCAAGAAGCTATTTCCTCTTTGGCTGAATTGGCTGTATGTAAAAAAACTCTTTCTCATGCCAGATGGCTTGAAAGAGGAAGGGACAAAAGCAGCAGCAGATATTTATTACGCTCACTTGCTCTTTTATCCTTACCAGATGTATATAAACTGGGAACCGGAGGATGTCGGTAATCTGCTCTATAACGATAAAAAATTCGTGACGCTACTTTATCAAATGAACGGTGACTACTTTACAGAGTACAGTAAAGTTTCTGATGCTGGAAGTTACATTAAAGGAAGCATCTACGAGTTTATTGGTAGCAGCGAAAAGGTTGTCGTAGTGGTAGATTGTGAAAACTCTGATCCGTACAAGCTCTGCGCTACGCTCAAGAATCTTGACTATCAGTACACACAGAAGATAGCATCCATCATCCTGTTTGATGATGTGCATAGTGCATCTGCTTGGCGTATTCTCGATAGTTTTACCCACATCCCGGTCGAACACATGATGACCGAACGGGTAAAGCAGAACAAGTCTCTGGTCGATGTGATGCTGATTGCCCGAACTTGTCAGGAGCATTACAAAAACAATGTGGATTCCTTTATTTTGGTGTCCAGCGACTCCGACTATTGGGGACTGATTTCTTCTTTACCGGAGGCTCGGTTCCTTGTCATGATAGAGCGCGAAAACTGCGGACCGGATTTGAAGAACGCACTTGTCAATGCCGGTATATTCTATTGCTACATTGATGACTTCTACTCCGGCAATGCAGAGGATATTAAGATCGGCGCACTGTTCAAAGAGATGTATCATTACATAGATCAGGCGGTGCGGCTGAATATCTACGAGATGTTCACAGAGGCGTTAAGAGCGACTCGAATTGAAATGAGTTCTTCGGAACAGAAACAGTTTGTGGACAAGTATTTGAAAACGATGCAAATGTCCATTGCGGATAATGGCGATGTGACATTGGAAATAAGACGAAAATGAGTCCGTTATATCGGACAGTAGCCGTGATAGAATAAAATGAGGATCGGTTGGCAACCAAAAATGATCCTCAAGTATTGGAGATGAAGATATGGCATACCAGAGCGAAGCGGCTCTTGAGCAACAATTCATAGAGCAGCTAAACAAGCAGGAATACAGCACAGTCGATATTCCTGATTATGACGCATTGGTGGAGAACTTCAAAGTTCAGTTTGAAGCCTTCAATGCGCCCAAACTTGATACGCCTATCACCGATAAAGAGTGGGAGCGTATCTTTAACCTCATGCTTGGAAAGTCCGTGTTCCAGAGCGCAAAAATTCTGAGAGACAAGTTTGTCCTTGAGCGTGAGGACGGGACGAAGGTTTACCTTTCCTTCTTCGATCAGGATCACACCAAGAATATCTTCCAAGTTACACACCAGACAACGGTTGTAGGCAAGTATGTCAACCGCTATGATGTAACGATTCTTGTGAATGGCTTGCCTTTGATTCAGGTCGAGCTAAAGCGCAGAGGTATTGCCGTTAAGCGTCCTCAATACGAAAAGGTAATGGACGCATACCGTGACGAAAAGGTTGTCTTCATCATTGATGAATGCCACCGCAGCCAGTTCGGAGATATGCACAAGGATATTGTTCGGCATTTCAAGAAAGCGCAGTTCTTTGGCTTTACCGGTACGCCCCGTTTTGAAGTGAACGGAAAGACGGAGGGCAAGATCACACAGACCACCGAAATGCTGTTTGGGGAATGTTTGCATAACTATCTGATCAAGGATGCTATCTTCGATAACAATGTCCTCGGTTTCCATATTGAGTACATAAAGACGATGGAAGGCGATTTTGACTGGGACGATCCGACATTGGCTGACGCGATTGATGTTGGCGAACTCTATATGTCTGATGAGAGAATGTCCCTCATTGCAAACCACATTGTCCAGAACCACAAAGCCAAAACGAGAAATGGTCAGTACACGGCTATCTTTGCCGTTTCCTCCATTGAAGCTCTTGTCAAATATTACGACATCTTCAAGAAAATCAAACACGATCTGAATATTAGCGGTATCTTTTCCTATGGGCAGAACGAAGATGCTGAGGGCAAGGACGAGCATAGCCGGGATGCCTTGGAGCGTATCATCAAGGACTATAACGAGATGTACGGGACGAATTTCTCTACCGACACCTTCTCTGCATATCACAAGGATATTTCAGATCGAGTCAAAGGAAAGAAAACAAAGTCGCTGGACATTCTCATTGTCGTAAATATGTTCCTGACCGGCTTTGACAGCAAGCAGCTCTCTGTGCTGTATGTGGACAAGGATTTGAAGTATCATGATCTGCTGCAAGCCTATTCTCGCACGAATCGTGTCGAGAAAGAAACAAAACCGTTTGGTATCATCATTTGCTACCGCAACCTCAAGAAAAGGACAGATGACGCACTGACGCTCTTCTCCAAGAGCCAGGACACCTCCGGCATTGTCGTTCCGGGCTATCAGTATTTTGTTGAGAAGTTCAATGAAATGGTTATGAAGCTCAAGGAAGTGGCACTCTACCCTGAGTCCGTCGATACCATGCAGAGCGAGGATGACCAGAAGAAGTTTGTCATCACTTTCCGTGAGCTGACAAAATACCTCCAATCTTTGCAGACATTCATTGAGTTCAGCTTTGATCAGAATGCGCTCATCATGTCCGAGCAGGAGTATCAGGACTACAAGAGCAAGTATCTGATGCTTTACTCCCGGCAAAAAACTGATCGAGAAGTCGTATCTGTCCTGAATGATGTGGACTTCTGCATTGAGATCATGGAGAGTGACCGTATCAATGTTGCCTATATCATGAACTTGATCCGCAACATCCACTTTGATGACAAGAAGCAGAAGGACTACGACATCAAGCACATCAAGGAAGAATTGAGCAGGACAGACAATCCGCAGTTGCTTCGCAAGGTTGAAATTCTTCAAGCGTTCTTGGATCGTGTCGTTGTCGGACTTGAAAGTGCGGATGAGATTGACGCTGCATACAACGACTTTGAAAATGAAGCGAAACGAGAAGAGATCGTTGCTTTTGCGAAGACTGAGGATATTGATTCTTCCATGCTGACGGACATCATCTCTGAGTATGAGTTCTCCGGCACAATGGATGCAGGAAACATCCGTGACCGTATTGAGAAGCCCATGCCGCTGCTCAAGAAGAGGTCTTTGGTCAACCGGATCGTCGAATTTATCCGGCAGCACACCGAGAAATACCAATAAGGAGAGAGAACAATGGATAATTCTATTCAGGCTCATCAGAAAGAGCTTTGCAACAAACTATGGGCGATGGCAAATGCCCTGAGAGGTAACATGGAGGCATACGAGTTCAAGAACTATATCTTGGGCATGATCTTCTATTACTACCTCTCCGACAAGACCGAGAAGTACATGGTTAATCTTCTCAAAGACGATAATATCAGCTACGAGGATGCTTGGAATGACGAAGAATACAAGGCTGCCATCGTAGAAGAAGCTCTGCGTGACCTCGGCTACATCATCGAACCGGAGTATTTGTTCCGCAAGATGGTCAAGATGGTTGAGAACCGTTCCTTCGACATTGAGTTCTTGCAGAAAGCAATCAACGCTCTGATGGAATCCACTATCGGCAACGATTCGCAGGAAGACTTTGACGGATTGTTCTCCGATATGCAGCTCGATTCTACGAAGCTGGGGCATACCGTTAAAGACAGAAGTGCTGTCATGGCGAAAATCATTGCTTCTCTGGACGAGATCAATTTCAGCGTGGATGACACGAAGATTGATGTGTTGGGCAATGCCTACGAGTACCTGATCGGTCAGTTCGCTGCCACAGCCGGCAAGAAAGCTGGTGAGTTCTACACACCTTCGGGTCCTGCCGAGCTGCTGTGCCGCCTTGCTTGTCTTGGCTTGACCGATGTTAAGGACGCAGCCGATCCGACTTGCGGTTCCGGCTCTCTGCTGCTTCGCCTCAAGAACTATGCAAATGTGCGCAACTACTACGGTCAGGAATTGACCTCGACCACCTATAACCTTGCCCGAATGAACATGATCCTTCGCGGCATCCCGTATCGTAACTTCAATATCTATAATGGCGATACGCTTGAGCATGACTACTTCGGAGACATGAAGTTCCGTGTTCAGGTTGCAAATCCTCCGTATTCTGCAAATTGGTCTGCTGATATGCACTTCATGGAGGACGAGCGTTTCAATGAATACGGCAAACTTGCGCCTAAGAGCAAGGCTGACTTTGCTTTTGTGCAGCACATGGTTTACCACATGGATGAAGACGGACGAGCCGTTGTCCTGCTGCCTCACGGCGTTCTGTTCCGTGGCGCAGCTGAAGAAGTGATCCGTAAGCACCTGATCCAAAAGCTGAATGTGCTGGACGCTGTTATCGGTCTTCCTGCCAACCTCTTCTTTGGCACGGGCATTCCGGTTTGTGTTCTTGTACTCAAGAGGGAGCGCAACGGCAACTCTGATAACATTCTCTTCATTGATGCGTCCAACGACTTTGAAGCCGGAAAGAATCAGAACATCCTCCGTGAGTGCGACATTGATAAGATCGTCAAAACCTACGAGCATCGAGTGGATGTTGATAAGTACGCCCATGTTGCCACTATGCAGGAGATTGAAGAGAACGGATTCAATCTGAACATTCCTCGCTATGTTGATACCTTTGAGCCGGAAGAGGAAATTGACCTCAATGCTGTTGCAGCAGAAATCCGCAATATTCAGGCTGAGATCAAAGGCATCGATGCACAACTGAAACCGTTTTTCGATGAGCTGGGACTTGATTTCCCCTTTGATGTGGAGGGCAAATAATTATGGCAAATGTATCCTCAAGTAACGGTCTTGAGAAGCGTCCGAAACTCCGGTTTCCGGGCTTCGATGAGCCGTACAAACAGTGCCGCATTGGTGACATCTATGCAGAGCGAAGTCAGCGTGGAGCATCCGACATGGAATTACTGTCTGTTACAATGAACGATGGTGTCAAGCCCCGTTCCGAAATTGAAGGCAAGGACAATTCCAGCGAAGACAAAAGCAATTATAAGATCGTCCGCAAGGGTGATATGGTTTACAATTCCATGCGAATGTGGCAAGGCGCGAATGGTATTTCTCCGTGCGACGGTATTGTAAGTCCTGCATATACCGTTCTTATGCCCAAGCGAGAAATCAGCAATGGATATTTTGCGGCACTATTCAAAAGCACGAAACTGGTCAACGAGTTCAGAAAGAACTCTCAAGGTATGACATCGGACACATGGAATTTGAAATATCCTCAGATAGAAACGATAAAGGTACAAATTCCCTCTGTTTCTGAGCAGGACAAAGTATCAGCACTGTTCAGCGTCCTTGATGCAAGAATAGTCGCACAAGCTCAGTTGGTAGAATCCCTCAAGAAGTATAAAAGAGGATTATTAAACAAGGTATTCTCAAACACTGATGAAAAGATATATCCAACAGTATACTTATCCGAAGTTGCAGATTTCTTGCAAGGACTCACTTATAGTCCGAGTGATGTTGCAAATGCAGGGCATCTTGTTTTGAGATCATCCAACATTCAAAATGGTACTCTTTCTTTTGATGACTGTGTTTATGTGGATAAATCAATACCTGAGAGTTTACAAGTCAAATGTGCAGATGTCATTATGTGTGTGCGAAATGGCAGTAAAAGTCTTGTCGGAAAAACTGCTTTGATTCCAATTGATATGCCCAAGACAACATGGGGGGCATTTATGATGATTGTCCGGAGCAAACTAAATGACACATATATTTTTCACTATTTGAACAGTCAGATGTTCTTTTCTCAAGTCTTCAAAGATACGGGAACGGCAACGATCAACCAGATAACCAAAGGAATCCTGAACGAATGCAGATTGCCGCTTCCACCCGTAGAGGAAAGAAAGAAAATCTCAAAAATGCTTTCTACCTTTGATGCCAAAATCTATAATGCTGAACGAACCTTATATGCACTGATGGAAACAAGGAAAGCCCTTCTGCAACAACTATTCATATAAAAAGCTGTTGCAGTAAATCAAAAGCAGCCAATGATCACGCCGTCAACCCATGCCAGCTTTACGCTGATCGCTGAAAATCATCTCATTCCATACTTCGGCAAGCGTAAGATCGGCAGCATCACCGAAACGGACATCCAGAGCTACATTGCGTATCTCCATGATGCCGGTAGGTTGGACAATACCGGAGGGCTAACGGTAAAGACCATCCGGGATGTGATCCTCGTTCTCAGACTTTCAATGGAGTTTGCGTACAAAGAAAGGGCGATTCCGCTGCTGAACTGGGATCTCATCGAGTACCCGAAAGAACTTGGCATTAAGAAGGTAGTTTCTCTCACAAAAGATCAAGAGCAAGCTCTGATTCAGTGTATCTACATGAACTTGAACAGGAAGACCGCTGGCATTCTAATTGCACTTTTTACCGGAGTACGCATTGGAGAACTCTGCGGATTGCAGATGAAGGACATCTCGTTGACGGATAAGACCATCAGCATCAATAAGACTGTCCAGCGCATCTATGACAAAAAGAAGGGCGAGTCCTATCTTCACATCGGACCGCCCAAAACAAAAACTTCTGCAAGGACGATCCCTGTTCCGTCTCTCCTGATGAACATTATCAAGAAGTTCTACACGGATAACCCTAACCACTACTTCTTGACCGGCAAAACAAAGCCGACAGAGCCTCGTACTTATCGACAGTTCTTCACCCGTTTCCTGAAACGGAATGGATTGGAGAAGGTGAAGTTCCATGAGATCCGACACACATTCGCAGTCAGGGCGATTGAGATACCGGAGTTTGATATTAAGTCGCTCTCTGAAATCCTCGGTCATAAGAATGTGTCCTTCACACTGAATGTCTACGGAAGTGCAAACCTCCAACAGAAGGTCAAGTGTATGAATTTACTGAACGATCTACTGTAATCTTATTCAGTTCTGACTCTGCTTTTACAGTGTAGCAGAAACGAATAACCGTTTCCAGCGATTCAAATTCATTGACTCGATGTGCTGTTCATAGGAGGCACTATTCGACTTTCCGAAACAGAGTGACTTCTTCTTGAGCCGTGAAAAGCTGCACAAAAAAATGAACGCAGTACACGGATTCCACAATCGCGGAATCGTGTACTGCGTTTGTATTTTAGAAAAGATTTTTGCGATTTAAGCAAGGATTGAATTGCGGAGGCGTTTTTTTGGGCGTTTACAACCGGTCAACTGTGAGTGTTGCCGGATTGACTTTGATGATTACCTTCCCCTTGCTTTGGGCGTACATAACTGTCTTACCTGTACCGCTGGGCTTGCCGTCCCATACTGCAATGATGTAATCAGCATGATCTACCATGTACCGATTGCGCTTGTCCATGCAGTCAGGAGTATAGTGCGTTTGAAGAAGCGTTTCTTTATCACATTGAGCAGCAATGCCATAGTACCTTTCGCGCATTGCTGCATTCCACTTAGCTGCCTGTGTTTCGCACGGTATAGCACTCTCAAGCGTAATGTCAGGATAAGTCTTCTTCAGTTCCAGCACTATCTCGGCGGCATACATATCAACGCCGAGAGCCATGCCGGAGATAAAGTGAGTGACACTTTCATCTGTAATCAGAGAAACAATTTGTTCTTTTAGGATTTTTTTGAGCGTAGTACAGCGTTCATCATCCTCACGAAAGCCAAAGGGTAAATTTTGAGGTCGGTGTCCGGTGAAGGCACAACTTTTCATATTCTTGATCTCCTTATATGTATTAGCGTGTGTTTCTAAATCGCTTATACATAGATTATAGCATAGAAAATCAAGAAATTTGTAGAAATTTGTCGGCAAAAGAAAAAACTGCGTGAAAAATCACGCAGCCTTCAATGAGCTTACTTCATGTTATCCTTCTCTTGCTGGATCATCAACTCAACCATTTGCAAAATGCGCTTTTGCGCTTCGGGAGGAAGATCAGCAATTTTCTTTGAGAGTTCTGAGGCTTTTACCTCTCCGCCATGCTCTAAGACATCGCAGAAAATTGAATCAGCGGATGTCTCCAAGCCATTGAGCAAAATAATCAGCTTCTCGCAACGCGGAAATGACATCCCTCTCTCGACGGTGGAAATATAATTTGTGGTTAAGCCGGTCTTTTCTGCAAGATCCTCTTGTGTAATACCAAGACGCTCACGGGCTTGCTTAACGCGCTTTCCTATTCGTTTATCAATCATGGGCGTTTACCTGTTCCTTTTCTAAATCGCTCATGAATATTATATGGATTAGAACCATAGTGATACAGAAACGCTAATGGTGTCACTATGGATTAGCGAATGATTTTACGGTAAAATTCAAGGAAAAGACACAAAAAAGAGCCTCTGCCGACACCCGACTGGGCATCGACAGAGGCTCTTTGTGCTACTTTGTTGCCTTCAAAAGAAGGTAGAAAATCGACCTTTATTCCTACACTTTCGGTTGGGAACACTTAGATAGGAAAACATACAGGGCAACTTCTCTGTGCCGTTTATAGGACGAGAAATCCTTGATTTTCAACCCTTTTCACAACACAAAACGGGCTTATCTGTCTACTCTGCTGCGTTTGGAAATGTAGCATGGACATCTGACGATTTCAGCCCTGAAACTTTGCTTGCAGGAATGGATGCAGCGGCGGCACAAATCATTGTATTTGCGCCGCCCGTCTGTATCGAGATAGAAGCTCCATTCTAACTTCCACTTCTGACTCTTGCTCACAGGTCTATCTCTCCTTTGTGCTTTTGCTTAGGAGGGCATTCCTTTGGAGGATGATCTGCTTTTGCGGACTTGAGCCGATCCATGATAGAGGACGTCTCGCTGCGCTCCGGGACTTTATCTTCCTTCGGACCGTTGTTGATGATCCCGTCAATCATGCCGTAATCATCCTCCATTGCCATCTCAGCCGACTTGAGATAGTTTTCCTTCTCAAGTGCCGCCATCCAGCTTTCCTTGCTGATACCGAGCATTCCGCCCTTTGAAGCGTGATCGGCAATCTCCTTAGCACTCACACATAAGCCTTCGGTGTTATCCGAATAGAGACGGTAAACCTCGCAGCCCTTTTCGAGTGCCTTTTCAGCCGCTTCCTGACCGGCAGGAAGAACACCAGCCCATGCGTAGCCGTAATTCTTCATGTCCTGCACGGAAAGCGCAGGATCGGGCATTTCCGGCACTTCCATGACTTCGAGCTTGAGAAGACGCAGCGTGTCATCATCAAAGCCGTTGTAGACCTGATCGAGAACCAGCTTGCCGCGCTCATCGACAATGATACAGGCAGCATCGTCTCCATAGGTATCATGCTCCATGAGGAAGAAGCTGTGACCGTCCACCTCTTTGTGGTCAATGGTGTGCCAAGTACCGATATGACCGGCAACTGCCAGACCGGAGGTGTCCATATTCATCTCAAAATCTTTCTGTTCCACGGCTTCCTGCTTGTGCTGTTCCTCACTGATCATGGGGATCGCCACGATTTTATCCCCCAGCTTCGCAAACATCTCCGGCTGTTTGAAGAACTCCGCATACTTGAGTGCAAGATCGCCGGAGAGAGAACCAAAACTGTCTTCCGTCAACCCCACAACCATAAATGTCCCGGCAACAATGTCATAGATGTCTCCGTCTTCATCCCGAAGGGCGCGGTTGAGGGGCAGACCTTCGAGCTTGGCTTCCTCGTTGCAGACAATGGCAACCGGGTCATCAAAGGGGTAAACGGCTTCGATACAACCGCCCACCATACTTTGCAGAGACTTGAGATCGGAGCCGACATCGGCAATGCGCGGAGCTTTTTCCGGTTCAACCACCACAACGGTTATTCTGCTGTCCTGCTCCTGAGACTCAGCAGAGCCGCTGATCCGGTATTCGTCAGGAATGTCATCCAGAGAACCGTCGAACTGTCTGCCCCAGCTATCACCGGTGCATCGGACATAACCGGCATCGGTAAAGCGCCCCTGCTCATCCATTGCAATGTCTCGCCCATAGCGTTCATAGTCGATGTAGTCTGCCAACGGTCCGAGATCCTTTTCGGAGTAAATACCAATTTCGTGAGCGTAGTAATAGCCAAGATCGGACTCGTCACTGATACCGGGCATAACATCATAGCAATCCAGATTGAAAGTCAGATTGATGAGGTCATCAATGTCGCTGACTTCATCGCATCCGGCTTCCATAACGGCAACGAGCTTTTCCTGATCGCTCAGGGAAAGCTCGTCAATCAAAG
>ERZ827488.2839-NODE-2839-length-15549-cov-3.063379_pt1 | contig 15549 bp, 10 predicted proteins | sample MGYA00519771_ERZ827488 | MGnify/ENA primary metagenome ERZ827488 (study PRJEB31778, sample SAMEA3449323) | human gut metagenome | biome: human gut; feature: human-associated habitat; material: faeces | place: United Kingdom | collected 2010/2012 ... | reverse complement strand
TACAGAACAAAAAGGACAGTAAGCTGCTTTTGGAACGGAAGATGGCTGTTATGAATGGAAAGTAGGCGAAAACAGAGAAAAAGCAGCAGCATAAAGGGAGACGGAATAATGGTAAGAAAAAAAATAGTGATCGATAATCCTACAGGACTGCATTTGAGACCTGCAGGAACATTCTGTAAAGCTGCGATTCAGTTCGAGAGCAAAATCACAGTTCAGAAAATTACAAAAAATGAAAATGTAACTGCAAATGCCAAGAGTGTACTCAGCGTACTTGGGGCGTGTATTAAAGATCGAGATGAAATAGAAATCATCTGTGAAGGCGAAGATGAAGAAGAAGCTTTACAGGAGATGATCCGAGTTGTAGAAAATGAACTTATTTGAATATAATATCGTGTGATTGAAGAAAGAGGAGAAAAAGATGAGCAGAGCGACATTGGTTATAATGGCGGCAGGAATAGGGAGCAGATTCGGAGGGGGAATTAAACAGCTTGCCCCTATAGGACCGAACGGAGAGATCATAATGGATTACTCCGTTTATGACGCGATAGAGGCCGGATTTGATAAAGTTGTGTTTGTTATAAGGAAAGATCTGGAGAAAGATTTTAAAGAAGTAATCGGAAATCGGATCGCACAGAAGGTTGAAGTTGCGTATGCCTATCAGGAAGTTTCGGATATTCCGGCAGAATATGCCGAAAAGTTTGTAGGAAGAACAAAACCGTGGGGAACAGGTCAGGCAATTTTGTGTTGTAAAGATGTTGTTTCTGAACCGTTTCTTGTAATTAATGCGGATGATTATTACGGCAAGAGCGCTTTTAAAGAAGCGTACTCTTATTTGACAAGTATTCCCTCTGCTGATAAAATACAGGTTTGTATGGTTGGATTTGTATTGAAAAATACCTTAAGTGAAAACGGCGGTGTGACAAGAGGAATTTGTCGTGTTGATGAAAACGGAATGCTTCAGGAGATCATTGAAACACATAATATAGAAAAAGACGGAGATAAAGCGGTTGTTCGGGAAGGCGATATTGAAACAGAGTACGATGCAGACTCTCCGGTATCTATGAATATGTGGGGATTAACGCCGGAATTTTTTGCAATATTAAAGAACGGATTTGAACAGTTTTTAAATAAAACAGATATGGAAGATTTGAAAGCTGAATACTTACTTCCGACGATTATAGGCGAACTGCTGAAAGAAGGAACTGTGAGCGTAAAAGTGTTGAAGTCTGAAGATCAATGGTTTGGAGTGACATACAAAGAAGACCGTGAAACGGTTGTGGAAGCCGTGAAAAGTCTGATAGATAAAGGAATTTATCCGGACAAGCTGTAAGGCTGAACAGGGTACACATAAAAAACCGTACATTTGAAAAACGGAAAAAGGAATTGCTGAAATGTCAAAGAAACAAAAACCGACCGGAAATACCGGACGAAAAAATCAAATTAAGGGAAAATATGCGGAGAGATCCAGAAAAAATGGTTTCGGAAAATTCTGTCTGATTTTGCAGGTTATTATGAGTGCGGCATTTATGGGAGTACTCGTACTGCTTGATATGCTTCCTTTGAAATATTTGGCGCTTGCCGCGCTGATCCTTTTCTTTTTGTGGTGCATTACATTTACGACACAGGCAGTTAGAAAGAAAAAAGGAGTGACGGGAAAAGTATACAGTATTCTTCTGATTGCTGTTTTAGCTGTGGGCACATATTACATTGCAAAGACAAATGATATGATCGCGGCAATTACAAGCGGCGGTTCAAAAGTTGATAAGATGGTAGTGGCTGTTTTAAAAGATGATCCGGCAGAAACATTGGAGGATGCATCCGATTACGAGTTCGGAGTTCAATTTAATACCGGAGCTGAGAACATGAAAGCTGCTGTTATGGATATTCAGGATCAGATCGGAGATATATCCACAACAGAATACAAGTCTGTTCAGGAACAGGCAGAGGCGCTTATTTCGGGAGAAGTGGACGCAATTATATACAATCAGTCTTATACAGAATTGATGGAAAATGCTGTTGAAGGCTACAACGATCAGATCCGGATCATTTATAAGCACGAGATTGAAACGAAGTTTGATTTCGGAGGTTCGGCAAAAGACGACAGTTTGACTAAAAAGCCATTTACTGTGTATATTAGCGGAATTGATACATACGGAGACGATGCGGACGATGACCGTGATTCCATACGAAGTGATGTGAATATCATTGCAGTCGTAAATCCGACGACGCATCAGATTTTGCTGATTACGACACCGCGAGATTATTATATTCCGATACCCGGAATATCCGATGGAATGAACGATAAGCTGACACATGCCGGAACATATGGAATAGATGTGTCCATGGAAACGCTCGGTGCGTTGTATGAAACGGATATTAACTATTATGTAAGATTAAACTTCAGTTCCCTTATTGAGATTGTAGATATCTTAGGAGGAGTAGATGTTTACTCGGAATATGCATTTACGACAGGATGGGAATCCGGTTATGAGATGGAAGTACAGCAAGGAATAAATCATTTTGACGGAAAACAAGCGCTTGCTTTCAGCAGGGAACGGCATGCATTGGAAGGCGGAGACAATCAAAGAGGTAAGAACCAACAGGCTGTTATAACAGCTATGCTTAAAAAAGTGCTTTCACCGACGATGCTTTTGAAAGCAAATTCGATCATTAATCAAGTGAGTCAGGATGTAGAGACAAACATTTCACAGGGACAGCTGAATTCTCTTGTGAAAAGCCAGCTTAAGTCAGGGGCAAAATGGACAATTCAGTCTGTGGCGGCAAGCGGAACAGATGGGGAGGATTATTGCTACTCTGTGCCGGACATGCCTTTATATGTGCTCTATCCTGATGAAGAAGTTGTGAACAGTATTGTTGAATTGGCGAATATCGTGGAAGAAGGCGGAAGTCTTGAAAGCGGAGAGGCGTTGAATTAATACTGATTATAAAGAATGCATAGAAATAACGTTACTGTTATATTTGAATTATAAAAGAAATAGATGAAAAGCAGAGCTGTTTACAGGCGTGGAATAGATAACTGTAGAAAGCTCTGTTTTTTGTTATCTTGAGTACGTGGAAAGAAATTATGAAATGATATGTAAATAGTATGGCGCTAAAAAGTGGTGGTAGTGGTTGTATCTATATATGTAAAAATCAGTTGACATTGATTTTACAAAAAGTTAAACTGATAAAGAATTTAAAAGAAAATTAAAGAAAAATTAATAATATACATATTTTAGAGGTGCAAAAATGCAGAAGTTTCAAAAAATGATTAAATATTTAGGAACAGCTATATCCGTTGTAATGGTAGGATTAGCGATATTATTAGGATTTAGCGTTCGGTGGATGTTTAAAACATGGCCTAATTTGGCAGTAGATGAATTGGTATTCCATCTCACGGAACCTTTAAGTGGTGCCAATCAGGATATGATTATAGAATATATAGTACAGTGTATTGTACCAATGCTTCTTGTTTTAATTTTGTTTTCTGTGCTTTTATTTTTTAAAAGAAAAACAAAGTATTATGTTTGTTTTGTTATAACGGGAATATTCTTTTCAATGGGTGCGATTGTGGTTTCTTTGTATATAGCATGGGAAAAAGCAGGAATAGGAGAATACTTATATAATCAATTTGCAAAATCTAATTTTATAGAAGAAAATTATGCAGATCCGAAAAATATAGATTTAGAATTTCCTGAGCAAAAAAGAAATCTTATTTATATTTATTTGGAATCTATGGAAACAACATATGCAGATGAAAACAACGGCGGTGCGTTTACGGAAAATTATATTCCGGAGTTGACGAAGCTTGCACAAGAAAATGAAGACTTCTCGGGAGAAACAACAGATCTTAACGGTGGCCATACAGTAGAAGGAACTACGTGGACAATGGCAGGAATGTTTGCACAGACTTCGGGACTTCCGTTAAAAACAAGCATAGATGCGAATGATATGGATACGCAGGAACATTTCTTCCCGGGTATTACGACTTTGGGAGATATATTAAAAGAACAGGGGTATTCTCAAACACTGCTTATCGGATCAAAAGCTGAATTTGGCGGGAGAAAAGTATATTTTTCAGAGCATGGAGATTATTTTCTGGATGACTATGATTATGCAATAGAAAATTCTAAGATACCTTCTGATTATAAAGTCTGGTGGGGATATGAAGATGAAAAATTGTTCGGATTTGCAAAAGAAAAATTATTAGAACTCGCTCAGCAGGATAATCCTTTTAATCTTACGATGCTGACAGTGGATACACATTTTGAAGATGGATATGTATGTGATATTTGTCCGGATACATTCGGAGATAATCAGTATGCGAATGTAATGGCTTGTTCAAGCAGACAAGTAAAAGAATTTGTTGACTGGGTACAGCAGCAGGATTTTGCTGCAGATACAACGATCGTCATATCAGGAGATCATCCAACGATGGACAGTGACTTTTGTGAGGATGTGGATAAGGATTACGAAAGACGGGTCTACACCACATATATTAATGCCGGAGCAGAGAAACAAACTAATGAGAAAAGAAATTATACGACCTTTGATAATTTTCCGACAACACTTGCTGCAATGGGAGTTGAGATAGAGGGGGATCGTCTGGGACTTGGAACGAATTTATATTCGACACAACAGACTTTAACAGAGCAGTTTGGAATCGAAAAAGAAGAAAAAGAATTGAAAAGAAAGTCTAAATTATTGAATCAGATGGCACAGATAGATAAGAAAAAATATGAAGAAGAGATAGCTGCGCAGACGGATCCGATAGCGAAGGCTAAGGCAGGAAAATACAATGCTGAAACAGAAGAAATTCCAATCACAGTAAAAAAAGTACAGTATGCGGATAAGGGAATACAGTCTATCATGGCGGCAGTTTGGAAATATGATGATCAGAGTGATCTTCAGTGGGTACCATTGGCGATGTATGATGGAGATGTATGGAAAGGTAATATCAACATAAGTGGATATGATTCACCAGAAGGGGCATACAATATTCATTTATATCTCGTGGATGGAAATGGAGATCTGTATAATATTGCATGTACATCGAAAAATATAAAAATAAATAATGAATAAAATGAAGATGCCTTTATCGGTGAAAAAACGATAAAGGCATTTTGTCTTCTCTAAAATTTGAATTTTGTGAGTAAATCGTGTATACTAGATGAGATTGTAATGGAAAGAAGGTTCATAATGAAGAAAATAATAAAAACAGGAATAGCAGTTGGAACTGTGATGATTTTTGTACAGATTGGAAATCTGATATATGCAGAAGAGAATCCAATACAAAACACAGAATATGTCGTTGAAAGTGAGAATGTATCAGAGAATACAGAAAATGTAACTGAGAGTTATACAGAAGATGTTGCAGGAACAGATGAATATGCAATAAAAAAAACAGGCTGGAATTTGGAAGGGAACGTATGGTATTATTATAATACAGATGGGACACAGAAAACAGGCTGGTTAAGATATAATAATAACTGGTATTATCTAGATGCAGCAAATGCAGGGGCTATGCTTACTGATTGTAAGAAATACATAGATGGTGCAACATACAGCTTTGATACAACCGGAATTATGCAGACAGATTGGATCAAAAAGGCAGAAGGCTGGTACTGGACAAATTCAAGTGGGATTATGCAGACAGGCTGGCAGTTAATAGGGGGAGTTTGGTATTATCTGGACGAAAATAATACAACGTATCCGGGGTTGATGGCAGCGAATCAAAAATGTACAATAAACGGAGCCCGATATAGTTTCAATGCGAGTGGAGCAATGCAGACTGGCTGGATCCAAAGCGCAGAAGGTTGGTATTATGCCAATGAAAATGGAGTAATAGTAAGCGGATGGAAAAAAATTGGCAGGACATGGTATTGTTTGGATGGAAATAATACGACATATCCGGGGCTAATGGAAGCGAATCAAAAATGTATAATAAACGGAACCAGATATAGCTTCAATGCAAGTGGAGCAATGCAGACTGGTTGGATTAAAAGTGCAGAAGGCTGGTATTATGCCAATACAAATGGAGCAATAACAGAAGGCTGGCAGAAAATTAACGGAAAATGGTATTATTTGAATCCGGAAAAAGCTGGTATTATGAGCACTGGCTGGATTCGATTAGGAAATAACTGGTACTGGCTGGATAATAGCGGAGCAATGAAAACTGGTTGGAATAACGGTTACTATTTGGGTAGTGACGGAGCAATGCGGACAGGCTGGCAGTTAATTGATAATAAATGGTATTATTTTTATAAAGCGAATGATCCGAACACATCAGAATATAAAGAAGGACTAATGGCTACAAATACTGAGATCGATGGCTGGACGATTGGAAACAGCGGCGTTGCTGTTGAAAGTATTGAAAAGAAAATTGAAGAAATAAAAAAATATGTAACAACCCCTTACCTTTATGGAGGAACTACAACGAAAGGCTGGGATTGCAGTGGATTTACACAATGGGCATTAAAATATCTGGGAATAACGATTCCAAGATCTTCATATGATCAGGCAACAGGAGGAATTGCAATCAGTAAAAAGGATAAGAGTTTATGGAAATCAGGGGATATTTTACTGTATGCTGACAAATCTGGAAGTATCAGCCATGTTGCGCTGTATCTGGGAGATGGAATGTTGATGCACGCACTTAATTCCAAGTACGGAACACTGATTCAGGGAGTAGATTATTATGAAACCTGGGATAAAGGGAATTCCTTAGTTGGAGTAAGAAGATATTTATAAGGACAAGGAGGAGTATTATGAAAAAGAGAAGGAAGGTTCTGGTTGCGTTGGCAATGGCTGTAACTATGCTGACACCGACAGGCATATCGGCAGCAGAATACGGTCAGGTGTCCGGACTGCCAAATGCACAGGAAGAGGTACAGGATGCAGACGGGATCACTAATGATTCGAATGAACTACCGATTGTTGATGAAAAAGATCAGAATAAAGAGAATCCGGATGAACCAAAAGACAATGAAGAAAAAGAACCAATTCATACCGGATGGTATCAGGCCGAAAGCGGAGAGTGGTATCTGTATGACGAAGCAGGAAACCTGAAAACAGGATGGTGTCTTCAGGGAAATACATGGTATTATCTGGACGGTGAGAATCCGGAACATCCGGGAATGATGGCAGCAGACCAGATTAAAGAAATCAATGGAAAGTATTACGGATTTGATGCAAGTGGAGCAATGCAGACCGGCTGGATTCTGAAAGAAGAAGGCTGGTATTATGCGCAGACAGACGGAACATTTGTAAACGGCTGGAATAATATTGGCGGAGCATGGTATTATCTGGATGGAAATAATGCAGAACACCCGGATCTGATGGTTGCAGGGCAGCAGAAAGTCATTGATCGAAATACGTATTTCTTTGCTGAAACTGGAACTATGAAAAGCGGTTGGCAACAGTATCCGGAAGGTTGGTATTATGCGACACCGGATGGTGCAAAAATCTATGGATGGAGAAATATCAACAGTGAATGGTATTATCTGGACGAAAATAATATAGAATATCCGGGACTGATGGTTAATGATCCTGAGAAAATAATTGATGGAACCACTTATTATTTTAATGCAGACGGTGCAATGGTAAGAGGATGGAAACAATATCCGGAAGGTTGGTACTATCAGGATCCGTCAGGGATCAGAGCAACAGGATGGAGAAGAGTAGCTGGAGCGTGGTACTATCTGGATGGAAATAACACAGAATATCCGGGACTGCTTGTGACAAATTGCTCAAAAGTGATAAATGGTGTTACATATCATTTTGACAAAGCAGGAGCTATGCGTGAAGGATGGTATGCAGAAAATGGAGCGTGGTATTATTATAACGAATCAGGTCTGCCGGCATCCGGTTGGAAAAATGTGAATGGAACATGGTATTATTTAGATCCGCAGAATAATAATAAGATGGTATCCGGCGGCTGGAAAGCAGTCAATGGAAGCTGGTATTATTTCAATGGAAGCGGAGCAATGGCTAAGAACTGGCTGGCAGCAGGATCTGACTGGTATTATCTTGGCGAAGATGGTGCCATGAAGACTGGTTGGCAGTTAGTAGGTGGAAGCTGGTACTATATGTATTACCAGAATGATTCGCATGGCGGAATCTGGGGTATGATGGCAAAGAACAGATATATTGACGGATACTACCTTGGAGCCAGCGGAGCAATGGTTCCGACAGACATGGCTATGATGACTGCAAAGGCACAGGCATATGCAAGTAATACCAATTATCTGATTCTGGTTAACAGAGCAACCTGCAGAGTTGGAATATTTAATGGTCGTTTAGGAGCATGGAATATGAGTAAATTTTGGCAGTGTGCACCGGGAGCAGCAGCAACACCGACCGTATCCGGAACGTTTAAGGTTCAGTCAAAGGGATATTATTTTGATTCCGGTTCAGCGAGATGTTACTGGTATACACAGTTTTATGGAAATTATCTGTTCCATAGTGTACTGTATAACAAGCGTAATGGAAGCCTGATGGATGGAAGAGTTGGAATTCCTCTGTCACATGGCTGCGTAAGATTGGAAATCCAGAATGCAAAATGGATTTATGATAATATTCCTGCTGGAACAAAAGTTGTTGTATATTAGAAGTAAAAAAGGGATCGCTACGCATTTTTGTGTAGCGGTCCCTTTTTGTATGCTATAAATCAAAAAAATTAGTTGCTATTTATAATGAGGAGTTTCAGGAGTGGCCACACCGTTCTCATCAAAAGTGTAAATGACACCATCGATCTTATGTCGAGTATTGGTTAATAAGTAACCGTTGGAAACATAGTATTTCTTTCCGTCTTCTTCATACCATCGGGTGTCTCTGATTACTTTTCCGTCCTTGTCAAAACAATACGGGTGATCGTAACCGTATTTTGTATTGACATATTTATGAGGACCAATCAGCATAATGCCATTTTCATCAAAGCCATATGTGGAACCGTCTATATCGCGAAGTGCGATATTTTCACCGTTGTGTTGATAACTTTTTACTACATAACCATAGCTGCCGGTCCAATATTTTTTCCCATCGACAGAAAGCCATCCGGTATGTAATGTCCCGTCTTTGTCAAAATATAATGTATCGATACAGTCGGAACCATCATCTGCCCATTTGTTGATTTCAGTATACCAACCAGTCAACATGCTTCCATCAGAATTGAAACAATACTCTTTGTCATTAATTGTCGATCTTCCGGTATGCATATATGCATAGTCTTCATCAAAATAATATTTTACATTATTTAGAGTTAGCCATCCTTTATGTGCTTTTCCGGATCCTTCGTCACAATAGTACCATAGGCCTGATTGAAACCAACCGGTATGCATGGTGCCATCGGAATTGAAACTATAATAGTCACCATCTATTTCTGCCAGTGAGTCGCTATATTTCCAACCTTCTTCTTTATGGAAATAGTACCAGTTTCCATCAATTTTTTTCCAGCCAGTGACCATAGCACCGGACTCATCGTAATAATACCAGGTATCCAGCCATCCAGTATGCATGCTGCCATCTTCGTTGAAATAATATTTTTTATTGTCAATTGTTTGGTTACCGGTCAGCATGATGCCGTTTCCATCAAAGCAATACCATGATCCACCGACTTTTTTCCAGTCGTTTGTTATCAGATAACCGGCAGAATCAAAATAGTACCAGTTATTATTGATAATTTTCCAGGTATTTGCCGGATAAGATCCATCTTCGTTACGGTACCACCATTTCCCGTTTGTCTGCATCCATTTCGCAGGTTGGTAGTTCGTAAGCCAGACACCGTTAGAATCAACATAATAGTCACCAATCCAGGTATTGGTCAGCATGGTTCCATCTTCACCCATATAATAATATTTTCCAGATGATACAATCCAAGTATTGCTCTGCATTATACCGCTTCCGTTAAAATAATACCATTTCCCATTAATGATCTGCCAGCCAGAAGCCATATAACCAGAATTGTCAAAATAGTACTGCGTTCCGTTGATTGTTTTCCAGGTGCCAGCCGGATAAGATCCATCTTCGTTGCGATACCACCATCGGCTTCCGGATGGAACCCAGTGTGCCGGCTGGTAATTTGTAAGCCAGACACCGTTAGAATCAACATAATAATTACCAATCCAGGTATTCGTCTGCATAGACCCATCTTCGCCCAAATAGTAATATTGACCGCCTGATGTAATCCAGGTATTCGTTAACAGAATACCGTTTTTGTAGTAGTACCAGGTGCCATCTTGAAGTGACCATCCGTTTTGTGTTGCGTTAACATCTAAAACAGTAAGGGTATCTTCTGCGTATGTATTTGTCGGAAAGCCTGTTAATAATGACGTTCCAAGAATGCTGGCTGCAAAAGTTAATTTTAGATATTTGGGAATCTTTTTGTTCATTACAATTTCCTCCTTTGATTTCTATTACATTATTATACAGGATAATAACATTTAATTAAAGAATTTTTTGCGGTAAAAATAGAATTACGAAAAAGTATGAAAAATATATGGAATAAGTGTGGAAATAAGTTAAAAAAAGATAATTTGTATGATAAAATGAGACATAATCATTTATACTATTAGGAGGAGAAGTGAATGAAACGGAAAAAGGTATGTGCATTGTTATGCATAACGGCAATCAGTACAGCAACAGTAACACCTGTTATGGCAACTGAAGGCAACACGGCGCAGGTGCAGAACGAAGCCAATCAAGAACAGAGGAATGTGACAGATGGAGCGGAGAATGATGAAGTGTCGGAGAATGCCGGGATAGGTAACGAGGAGACGACCGATCATACGGATCCAGAAGAAGCGATAGAGAATTCCGAACAGGCAGATGAAAACCAAGACAGTGTACAAGGTCAGAAGGATCAGCATACAATAATAGAAGAAGTGCCGGAACAATCAGAAACCCAGAGCGCAGATGAGGAAGAAAAAAATATTCCGAAAGAAGGGTGGTATGTTGATCAAAACGGCAATACATATTATTATGAATATGGTGTGGCACTTGAAAATACAATAAAAGAAATAGCTTCGGAAGATGGCGTGAAGGCATTTTATTTTGATTATAATGGTATTATGCTGAAAGATACGTGGAGACAGATAGCATATTTGAAAGACGGGACATGGGTATCGGGATGGATTCGTGCAGATGAAAATGGATGCTTGCAACATGGATGGTTTAATGGTGATGATGAGTACTACGGAGAAGATTATTTCAGATATAATGATAAATTCCTGGAAGAAGATGGAAAATTATATTATTTCAATGGAGATGGCCGTCTGATTAAGAATACAGAGATTATTATTGAAGGGAAAAGATATAAGGCAGATGAAAATGGAATCTTAACGCTTGTTGATACGTCTAAGGAAAATGGATGGCGTTTAGCTGGAAATAACTGGTATTATTATGAGAACGGAGCATTAATCAAAGATTCTTTTAAAGAGATAAATGGAGTTAGATATCATTTTGAAAAAGATGGTAAGATGTCTACAGGAGCATTTTATCCAGATCCGATGTCTCCAATCTGTTATCTGGCAGAACCAAATGGAGAAGTTGTGAATGGTAAACATGGATGGTATCATTCTAGCCAAACAGATAAATGGTATTGGTTTAATGGTGCTGATTCATTGATATTGAACAGTTTCGTGAAAGATGCAGGAAAGAAATATTATGTTGGCTATGATGGAGCAATGCAGACAGGAGTATTCTGGATTTCTACATATGACGAAGATAAAAAAGAATATGTAAGTAAACAGATATATGCGGATGGATCGGGAATTATTAATGAACAACAGGGATGGAAAAAGGATTCTGCTGGAAATTTGTATTATGTGAAGAAAGATGGATCGGCAGCTATAAATGAGATCGTAGAGATAGGAAGTGAAAAATATTATCTTGATTATAATGGACAGATGGAAACTGGAAAGATAAATATATATGACAGTGAATCTGGAGATTATAATTATTATGTTACGGATAGCAATGGGGCGTTTATAAAGGATAACTGGGTAAGAACAGACCTGGAGTGGTACTATGCCGGAAAAGACGGAAAGTTATATCGGAACCAGTGGGCAAAGGGCTATTATTTCATGGATGATGGCAGTATGGCAGTCGGAGCAGCTGAGATTGATGGAAAGACATATGTTTTTGATGAAAACGGAAAAAAAGAAGGCATTGTCGGAGAGAAAGACGGATGGCAGCTGTATGACGGAAACTGGTATTACACAAAAGACGGAGAAGCCTATGATGGATGGCTGGATGGAACATACTATATATCTGATGGGAAAATGGCAACTAATATAGAAGTTCCGGCAGAAAATGCAGAAGATAGATACTGCTACGTTGGAGCAGACGGAAAAGTGCAAAAGGGATGGCGGTATGACAGTGGTCTGCATGAATGGCAGTACGCAGACAAAGATGAAAAAACAAAGGAATATCTGCTTGCAAAGCAGGAATGGAAACAGATAAATGGAACCTGGTATTATTTTGATGAATATTCAATTATGGTATCAAATACGATAAAAAATATAAATGAAAAATTATACGAATTTGCTAACAGCGGAGCATGGATTCCAAGAGATCTTTCAGCACAAGGGTGGAAACAATCAGAAACAGGAGCATGGTATTATGTTAATGCAGATGGTTCTCTGAATACAAAGGAGAAAAAGAAAATCGGTAATCTGACGTATTATTTTTATAATGATGGCGAAATGATATCTAATTCATTATATTCAGAATATTCCAGCGATGGATTTAAATATTACTGGATTAATTCAAATGGAAACATAGATGAAGGAACCGGATGGAGACAGACAAAATGGGGAAGCTGGTATTACCTTGAAAATGGAAATATTGTTACCGGAAATAAAAAAGTGAATGGTTCAGAATATTATTTTAATCCGTCTATGTATATAGGAATGCGGGAAGACAATGGAAGATATTATCTGTATGATGATTCCGGATCCAGACAGGTGTGTACAAACGGATGGTATCAGGCAAAAGTTTATGGTGAAACATGTTGGTATTACTTTGTATCAGGCAAACCGGCAAGTGGATGGTTAAATGGCTATTATTTTGGCTATAACGGATATATGACATCCGGATATGTATCTACAATGTCAGGAATATATATGTTTGATAAGGACGGACATCTGAGAACGAATGGATGGATTTGTGAAAACGGAACCTGGTATTATGCAGGAAAGACCGGAAGATTGTATACCGGCGAAAGAAAGATAGGAGGCGTTACATACCTGTTTGATGATATGGGACGATGGGTTAGATAAAAAAGAACAAGAGTTTAAAGGAAGACGGCATTGCTGTCTTCCTTTTTTGAACTAAAAACAAAATTGAGAAAAATGTGAAAAATATATGAAAAAAGTGTGAAAAATAGGTTTTAAAAAATGATTTGTATGATAAAATAAGGCATAATCATTTATACAAAGGAGGCGGAAGAAATGAAACAGAAGAGAGTCATAATACCACTGCTGATAACTGCATGTTTCCTGTTGGTTGGAAAATACGATGTACAGGCAGCAACGACATTGGAAAATCAGTATACGAATCCGTATTATAAAGATGTCATAACAGCTCCGGAACATACGAGTGATGTAGAAACTTATAGTTTAAACCAGGGCAATGTGGAATATACAAGTGACCTGAAAAAGATTGCGGAAAATTTCAGAAAGCAATTGGTTAACCGTGAAAAAGAAATTACTATTTACTATCACAGTGACGAAAGAATCACAAATGAATATTTTAACAGCCTGACAAGTCAGCTGTTTGAGCTGGCAGTTCAGCATACCGGAAAAGGGAATGAAGGAGATTATATCTTATGGCATTGTCAGGGATGGGATGTCAGTGCAGGCTGGTCGTCAAATTCCAATGGCGGATTTGATCTGAATATGACTTATATGGTGAGTTATCTGTCAGATGCTGCTCAGGAAGAAAAGGTAGATCAGGCGGAGGCAGAAGCATTTCAGAAAATAAAACTGAGTGGTCAATCAGACTATCAGAAAATAAAAGCAATTTATGACTATATCTGTGAGAATGTTTCTTATGATTATACGAATCTGGATGATGATACATATATTCAAAAGTATACTGCGTATGCAGCGCTGATTGATAAAACAGCTGTATGTCAGGGGTATGCATCACTGCTCTATCGTATGGTGCTCGATGCCGGAGTTGATGCAAGAGTGATTTCAGGAGATGCAGGTGGACCGCATGCATGGAATATTGTCCGGCTGAACGGAAAATACTATAATCTTGACAGTACCTGGGATGCCGGAAGAGAGAACTATTCCTATTTTCTGAAAAGCATGAAAGCATTTTCAGATCATGAAAGGGATGAGGACTATAGTAGCTTAGAATTTACGGAAGCATATCCGATGGCGGAGAGTGATTATCCGGTGAATCATGTTCATAATGTGGTGACAGACGAGGCTGTAGAGCCAACATGTACAACAGAAGGAAAGATAGAAGGAAGTCATTGTTCCGTATGTAATGAAGTATTGAAACCGCAGGAAATAATCCCGGCATTGGGGCACAATTTTAAAGATGGAATTTGTACAAGATGTGGAGCTGAAATTAGTGGAAAATGGTTGAAGTCAGGAGCAAAATGGTGGTATCAATATGAAGATGGTTCTTATCCGGCGGGTAGATTATGCAAGATAGGAAATACCTGGTATGGATTTGATGCATCTGGATGGATGCAGACAGGATGGGGAATTTACAATAATACATGGTATTATTTTTCAGCAAGTGGAGCGATGCAGTCGGGCTGGCTGAACCTTGGAAATATGTGGTACTATCTAAGAGGAGATGGAAGCATGGCAACAGGCTGGCTGAATCTTGGGAATACGTGGTATTATCTGAGAAGAGATGGAAGCATGGCGACAGGCTGGCTGAATCTTGGAAATACATGGTATTATCTGAGAGGAGATGGAAGCATGACGACAGGCTGGCTGAATCTTGGGAATACATGGTATTATTTGAGAGCAGATGGAAGTATGGCTTCGAATACATGGATTGGTAATTCATATGTAGATGGATCAGGAGCATGGACGAGCAGCAGATAAAATAAGAAGCATGGAAATAAAGGAGGCGGTGCGTATAAGTACTGCCTCCTTTATTTGACTTTTGAGTAAGAGAATGTTATGATGGACAAGTAGTAAGGTGAAAAAAGAAAAATGAAAAGAGAGGAGAAACAATGAGAAAAAAACACATGCGGAGTATTATCTCGGTTGTTTTGTGTTTCGCAATGGTATTCTCACTGATGTTTGCTTCGATTGTAGAAGCATCTGAAAAAAAGGATGATTCGGAACCGGCATTGGAATATGTTGTAATTGACAATCCAAGTGTGACAACACCGGGAACGCAGAAGGTTGTAGTGGGTTATAGTAAAGGTACGGTTTTGACAAGTGCGGTATTGAAGTACAAGAATGTAACCACAGGAGAAGAATATTCAGTAGAGGCTTCCGATATTCAGGAATCAGCAGCGGTTTTTGAAATGACGTATGAAGATGATTCTTGGACAGGAACTTATAGCATAGAAGA
>ERZ827488.2838-NODE-2838-length-15553-cov-3.670667_pt1 | contig 15553 bp, 6 predicted proteins | sample MGYA00519771_ERZ827488 | MGnify/ENA primary metagenome ERZ827488 (study PRJEB31778, sample SAMEA3449323) | human gut metagenome | biome: human gut; feature: human-associated habitat; material: faeces | place: United Kingdom | collected 2010/2012 ... | reverse complement strand
TCGAAAGCTGCGTGAACAATGCGGCGGTGACCTGCAGCGACGTGACGGCTTCGAACAGCCGCGTGGCAGGCATCGTGTCGGCCATGGGCGGCCACACCTACCTCACATCGTGCGTCAATAACGGCACGGTCGCTTTCGCCGTTGCGGGCGATACGACGCACGGCTATGCCGCGGGCATCGCCGGCCAGACCAACGACAACAATACGGCCATCGACGGCTGCGAGAACTACGGCGCCGTACTCTCCGACATCATCAATGCCGCGGCGAACAAGTACATCGGCATCGTCTGCGCCAACACCAACAAAAAGACCATCGCGATCCGCAACTGCAAGATCGGCGGCCGGATAGGTCCCTTCTCGGACGGGCAGCAGGGCGCGACGGAGATTACGGAGCAGAATTTCGAACAGTATATCTACTTCACGCTCACGGGCGGCGGCGTGCCGACGCTGGAGAACAACAGCTTTTCGGGCGGACCCGCCAAGCCGGGCATTGCGACGGTCGAGGACCTGACGGCTTTCCGCGACGCGGTCAATGCGGGCGAAAGTACGGCGCAGTGGGAGGATGCCGGCGGCGTGGTGTCGCTGCTCGGCGATATCGACATGAAGGACGTCGCCGGCTGGACGCCGATCGGCAACGCCTCCTATAAATGGGAAAAGAACCTGCTGACTATCGAGGGCAACGCCTTCAAGGGCACCTTCGACGGGCAGGGATATGCGCTGAAAAACCTGAAACTCGCCTACGGGGGCAGTGCGGTCAATACGGCTTACGGACTGTTCGGCGTGCTGGACGGCGCGACGGTGCGCAACCTGACGGTCGGCGCCGCCTTGGGCGATGCGAGCGCATTGAAAGTCACCGCTTCGGGCGGCACGGCCGAGGTGGGCGTGATCGCCGGCGTATGCCGCGATGCGAACGTCTCCGACTGCGTCAATTATGCGAAGATCGAATACGACGGCACCAGCGCCGCGCGTGTTTCGGCGGCGATGGTGGGCTTCATCTTCAGCGAAACGGAGGGCACGAAGCTCGAACGCCTGCAGAATTACGGCGCGGTGGAGGCCGATACCCACGGCAATTCGGCCAACGGAGCCGGCGCGGCGATCCACATGGCGGGCATCTGCGGCTTTGCGACGGGCAACGCGACCAACAAGATCTGCAACGACATCGCTTACTGCGACAATTACGGCAATATCACCTCTAACTCGGCGCGCTCTTCGGGCATTGTCGCCGCGGCGAATACCTTCACGCGGATCAACTCCTGCGTGAACCACGGCAACCAGCTCAATTCGTGCGGTACGACGGGCCGTCTGGGCAACATTACCTGCATCACGGGTACGGGATGCTCGATGACCGACTGCATCAACAACGGCAATCTCGTCTCGACGGGCGGCGCCCGCTGCGGCGGTCTGCTCAGTCTGGCCAACCATGCGACCAACTCGTTCAGCGGCTGCGCCAATTACGGCGAGATCGTCACCGACGACGCCAACCGCGGCGTGTTCTTTGGCTACAGCGCCTATGCGACCAACTGGATCAACTGCATCGCGGGCGGCAAGGTCGGGGTTTACAACGGCGGAACCACGGTTTACGATTCGTACGGCGAGAACGAGCAGGTGCGTTATCTGGGCGTGCAGAAGGCCGCCGATCCGATCAATGCGGACAACATTACCTACCTGATCGGTTCGAGTTCGGGCGGTTCGGGCGGCGACGACGATGTGGAGCCGACGTTGCGCATCCTCTTCATCGGCAACAGCTTTACCAAGGACGCCGTCGAGCACCTGCCGAAAATGGTCTCGGCCGCCGACATTCCGACGCTGAAGATGGTGCATCTCTATTACGGCGGTCGTACGATTCCCGAATATGCCGACGGCTATGCGACCAAGTCCGACTATACCTGCTACAAGTACAACCCCGGCACTTCGCTCTGGCTCTCCTACACCGGATACAACATTCAGCAGATCGTCAAGTCGGATACGTGGGATATCGTCTGCCTGCAGGAACATACGGGCAACAGCTGCGGCTGGATATGGAGCGACACCGAGAAGAATGCCATTCAGGGGCTGATCGCCGACATCAGGGCCGACCAGAACGGACATACGCCCAAGTTCGTCTATATCATGTCGCAGGCCTATTTCAATATGGACAAGATCGGTACGGCGCAGCGTCCCTACAAGAATTTCACGACGCAGGACGAGATGTTCGACGTGATCGTGGCGCAGGCCCGCAAGGTGCTCGACCAGACCGACGTGGAGCAGATCATTCCCACCGGGACGGTGCTGCAGAACCTGCGCACCTCGCCGCTCAACAACGACATGGACCTCACGCGCGACGGCTATCACATGGATTACGGCCTGAGCCGCTATGCCGCGGCCTGCGCCGTCTTCGAGTCGATCATCTCGCCTTCGTTCGACGGCAAGAAACTCGACGGCAACAGCTTCCGCTACAACGTGTCGAGTACGGCGGACGGCACTTATACGACGCCCGTGACCGACGACAATCAGCCGGTTGCGCTGCAGGCGGCGCGCTACGCCCTTGCCACGCCCTTTGCCGTGACCGACATGTCGCCCGGCACCCAGACGCCCGGCAACGGGATCGAGGACACCGATTTTGAAAACGATTCGAACAAAGAGTAAAGCAGAAATCCTATGAAACAGATATTTGCATGGTTATTCGCCGCGATTTTCTTCGCGGCAGGGTGCGCGCAGTCTCCCGATCTGGCGGAGCCGGTGCGGGGAGGCGGATATGAGAATACCGACGGGCTGGTGATCGTGGCCGCCTGTCCGCCCGCGACCCGCACGGACATCGAGGAGGGCAAATCGACTTGGGAGGCGGGCGACCGCATCACGGTCGTTTACGACGGCGCGGCCTATGAATACACGGCTGCGGAAGCGGGACCGACGACCGCTTTCACGAGCGAAGCCGGCATCGCCGACTACGACGCTTCGAAGGCTTTGACGGCCTACTATCCCGCAACGACTGCCGAAGGGGTGGTCGCCGTGGAGGCCGATCGGACGATTGCGCTCGACGCGGAGTCGCAGAGCAATCCGGCGCGGGTGCCGCTCGTGGGGCTGCCCACTTCGGGGAATCTTGCCGAAGGTGCGCTGGAGGTGACCTTCCGCAATATCTTCTCGGTCATCGAACTGCGTATCGACGCAGGGGAGCTGGCGAGCGCGGCGCAGTCGCTGACCGTCGAGCCGGCCGACGAGGGGGCTTTCGAAGGGTTTCTGTCGTTCGAAGGGACGGTAGACCCCGAAACGCTGGCGCTGACGCCCGCCGAGAACGGTACGGGCAACAGCTTGATTTTCAACTTCGCCGAGGGCGTGGTTCTGACCAAGCCCCAGACGATCAAATTCCCCGTCGGGCGTTTCAAGTCCGAAGCGGGGCTGCGGCTTACGCTCAACACGGCCGACGGGAAGAGCTATTCGAAGAATATCTACAAGACCGGCATCACCTCCTATGCCGAGCAGGGCGGCGTATTCCGCGCCAAGCATATGGCCAAGGCGCTTTACGCCTTCGCGCCGCAGGGCGGCATCAGCACGGCCGACGACCTGATCGAGTTCGCGGCGGCCGTGAATGCGGGCGAGACGCTCGCTCCGTGGCAGGACGACAAGGGCGTCGTGGTGCTGCTGGACGACATCGATCTGGCCGAGGTGACGGAGTGGACGCCGATCGGCGCGGCTACGTCCAAGCTGGCGAGCAATGCGCTTTCGATCACTTCGGGAAGACCTTTTACGGGTTATTTCGACGGACAGGGCCATACGATCCGCAACCTGAAGATGGTCTGCAAGGCCGCACAGGCGACCTCGGCGTGGGGATTCTTCGGAGCCGTGGCCGACGGGGCCGTGGTGGAGAACCTGATTTTCGACGCGAGCTGCTCGCTCGAAGACAAGGCGACGGCGGGCACCGACTGCGGTGTGGTGGCCGGTCTGGTTTACGAAGCCACCGTGCGCAACGTAGTCAATAAGGCTTCGATCGCCTTCGACGGGGCGGCTCCCGACAATATCCGCATGACCATCGGCATGGTGGGACTCGCCTTCGCCGACAAAAACGGGGCGCGGCTCGAAAAACTGGTCAACCACGGCGCTCTGACGGCCACGTCGGGCGGCAACACCAAGAACGGCGCGACGGGCATTCACGTGGGCGGCATCGTCGGCTTCAGCTCGAACAAGAGCAACACGACGGCCGTGGTGACGATCGCCGAGTGCACCAATTACGGGGACCTCGACACGCAGGTAGCCCGCGCTTCGGGTATCGTGGCAGCTGCGAACCGCTACACCGAGATCGAGAACTGCGTGAACGAAGGCGACAACGTCAATGCCTTTGCCACGGTAAATAGCGCCCGCATCGGCAACATTACCTGCATTACGGCCGCCGGGAGCAAGATCACCAATACCGTCAATCGCGGCAATGTGATCTGCAAGACGAGCGGCGCGGCGGGCGGCGTCGTCTGTCTGGTCAATGACGACGGCAACGCATTCGTCGGCTGCGAAAATTACGGGCTGGTGATTACCGACCGCGCCAGTTACAAGGGCACGCTCTTCGGGCAGTGCAACAAGGCGGCCAGATTCAGCGATTGCATCGCGCAGGGCGATCTGGGCGCTTACGAGGACGGCTCCTATGCGCTGGTCGGCGTGAACTACACGAATTACATGTCCTACATCGGCGACCACAATGCATCGGCCGTGCATGTGAACAGCCAGAACATTCTCTATTATCCCAACGGTTCGCAGGTGCCCGCCGAGCCGGAATTCGGCGTGAACCTTTCGTCGGTCGAGCTGAATGCGCAGGGCAGCAATGCCGCCGTCGTACAGCTTTCGTCGGTCGATTACGACTGGACGGTGAGCGCCGACGGGGATTGGGTGCATGTTACGGACCTTTCGGACGCACCCGTCGTTTCGGGTGTCAGGGACTCCGGCGTGCAGTATATCAAGATCGGGGCCGGCGCCAACACGAAGACCGCGCCGCGGTCGGCTGTCGTCACGTTCGCTTCGACCGACGGCGCGAAGAGCGCGACGGTGAAGGTCGATCAGCAGGCGCGGGGCGAAGCGTTCCCCAGCAAGTGGGTGTTCCAAGCTTCGACGCTGCCGCTTTACGGCTCGTCGTGGACCGACGACAACGTCATTCCCGCGACGTCGGGCGCGGCGGGCTTCATTTCGGTCGTGCGCGGCGATGCGAACGCTTCGGCCGCTTTCAAGCGGAGCGTCGTTACGAACCGTCCTGCGGTTTCGACAATGGTCGAGGGCGACTACTGGCTCTATACCTTCCCGGTGGAGAATCTCGCCGCCGGATCGGTCGTCGATTTCAACGCCACGATGGCGGGCGAAGCCAATTCGCCCAAATACTTCATCGTCGAATACCTCGACGGCGGAGTCTGGAAGAGCGTCGAGGCCGATCTGCTCACGGCTCCGGAAAACCCGGCGGTCCGCTATACCTACAAGTGTTCGGGCACTGCCACCGGGTCCTCGTATCAGCACGCGACCGTCATGCAGACGATGCGCTTCGAAAACGCCGTGACCGACGGCGAAGTGAAAATCCGCTGCCGCGCCGTGGGCCCCTACACCTGCGCGGGCGGTACGCAGAACATCACGGCGACCAACGCCGCCAGCTCCATTCCTCCCTACGGATTTACGGGCAGCTACGTGCAGAACTTCGGCACGGCGACGCCCCGCGACACCAAGAAGGTGCTGTGTCTGGGCAACTCGTTCTCCTATTACAGCAATCCTGCGTGGATGCTCAAGGAGATCGCATGGCGCGAAGGGCATGCTCTCAACATCAAGGCTCACTTCAAAGGGTCGCAGACGCTGACCCAGCATCTGTCGCTGGGTTTCTCGACCGACGTCATCGAACAGGGCGGTTACGATTTCGCTTTCCTGCAGGACCAGAGCCAGAATCCCGCCAACTATGGCCGCGACGCCACGGCGTCGATCCTCACGGGCCTTACGACCTTGGCCGACAAGGTGCGCGCCGCGTCGCCTTCGTGCAAGGTGATTCTGGAGGAGACGTGGACCTTCTCGTCGGCGTCCTACGGCGGATTTACCGATTTCCCGACCTTCGAGACCTATAACGACGCCGGGGCCAAAGCCATGGCAAAGGCCGCCGGGACTTGGGTGTCGCCGATCGGCCCCGCCTTCAGGCAGGTGCGCGAGGGCGGTTCGGGTATCAACCTCTACTACTCGGACAGCAAGCATCAGTCGGAGTACGGCGCCTACCTGAAGGCCTGCGTCAATTATCTGGTGCTTTTCGGCGAGCGGTTCGGCGCAGATCCGGCCGACTGCGGATTGAATCCCGACAAGGCGGCCTACCTGCGTTCGGTGGCCGAGCAGATCGTGCTGGGTAACGAGGGCGACTATTTTATCGAACGATAAACCAAATTGCATAAACTTTTATGAAGAGACTTGTCAGCTGTATTCTGGCCATCCCCGCATTGTTGTGGGGATGCGCCGGACCTAAAACCGCCGCTCCGGAATACCCGACGCATGCGGCGAAAATCGTGGCCGAGATTCACGATCCCGCGTCGGAATACGTCGTGGTGGCTTCGCACCGCGGAGACTGGCGCAACTATCCGGAGAATTCGATTCCCGCCATCGAGTCGGTGATCCGCATGGGCGTCGATATCATGGAGCTGGACCTCAAACTGACGAAGGACAGCGTGCTGGTGCTCTGCCACGACCATACCATCGACCGGACCACTACCGGGCGGGGACGTGTGTGCGACATCACCTATGATTCGATTCAGCGCTGCTTCCTGCGTACGGCGCACGGCGTGCGTACGCCCCGGAAGATGCCGACCCTGCGCGAAGCGCTGGAGGTCTGCAAGGACCGTATCGTGGTGAATATCGACCAAGGATATGAGTTTTACGACATGGCGCTGAAGATCAGCGAGGAGCTTGGCGTGACGGAGCAGATGCTCATCAAGGGCAAGCGTCCGGCGGAGGCCGTCGCCGCCAAATTCGGCGAATACGAGCACAACATGATGTATATGCCGATCATCGACATCCTCAAACCGCAGGGACAGAAGCTTTTCGGTGAATACATGTCGAAGGGTATCGTGCCGCTGGCCTACGAGGTGTGCTGGGACGAGTATACGCCCGAAGTGAAGGATTGCATGGAAAAGGTGGTGGAGAGCGGCTCGAAACTCTGGGTCAATTCGTTGTGGGAGTCGCTCTGCGGCGGCTTGTGCGACGATGCGGCGTGGGAGAGCGGCGATCCCGGTTCGGTTTACGGCAAGCTGCTCGACATGGGCGCGACGATGATTCAGACCGACCGTCCGGAGCTGCTGATCTCCTACCTGCGTTCGCAGGGGCGGCACGACTGACGCCGCACCGGCGAGGGGTCTCGGAAGAGGGATCGCCCCGTTATGAAAAGAGCCGTCACTCGCTGCGAGTGACGGCTCTTTTATTCTCTGCTCCGGCCGCGTCAGTCGAAAAGCTCGTTCAGGACGGCCGCCAGCCGGTAACCGGCGTTGCGGATCTGGTGTTCGACCAGCGGCAGGGCCTTGTTCAGGAAGTCCTGTCCCAGCCGCTCGTCGGGCTTGGCCCACTCGAACTGCACTTCGCAGGTCACGGCGCTGTCGTGCAGCCAGTCGCGCGGCGTGCCGGCCTGCACGGCGGCCTTCTCCCGCTTCGATGCGCGGTCCAGCTCGCCGGCCCACTCGGTGACGGACCAGATACGGGTCGTGGTGATGATCTCGTTGTCCCAGACATGGTGGACGTAATACTTGTGCGGCTTGTGGTACTTGTCTTCGAACAGCACGTCGTACTTGGTGTTGTGAGTCGTGTATTTGATATGCGCAGGGCAGTGCATGTCGCCGACCAGATGGATGACGTATTTCAGATTGACCGCTACGGCCGAGTCGGTCAGGTTGCGGTAATCCCTGAGGTTGCGGATCGCCAGCTCAAGCCCGTAAACGGCGTTGCCCTTTCCCGGCTTGAGCAGTTCGTCGCCGTAGCGCAGGTCCGCGCCCACGGGCGCCGTGTGCCAGTCGTTGGTGAAGGCGTATTCGGGCGTCTGGCGGTATTCGTCCATCCATTTGGCGTAGTAGACGACGGAGTGCCCGCCGAGATACTTCTCGATCCGTTTCTTGGCCCGTTTGGTGAGGTTGCGTTCGGCGATCTTGGCGATCGTTTCGTGGCCTTCGCGGCCCCACGCCCGCGCAGGTTCGGAAGCGGAGAGGGAGAGAGCCGCCGCAAAGAGCAGCAAAAGCAGTTTTTTCATGGTCTTGATGGTTTTGGTGAGTCTGTTTTTTCGAAGAAGAGGTATCCCGGTCACCGGAATACCTCTTCTTTGTGTCGCGGAGCAAAGGGGCGTCAGAAGCTCAGTCCGTCTTCGTAGCCCGGATTCTGGCTCAGTGCGCCGCCCGTGGCCACGCGCTGGTCGGTCGGGATCGGCCACAGATAGTCGCGGCCCTCCTCCCATTTGTAGGTGCGGCCCCGGAAGCAGACGATATAGCCGCTCGTGCCTTCGGTCAGCTGGGCGTCCTTGCCTTCGCCGATTTCGAGCATCGCGTCGCAGGTCGTGGCGGGCTTGGTGCCGCTCCAGAGGCAGAGGTCCATCTTGCCGTCGCCGTTCATGTCGTATTCGCCCAGCGAGGGGAAGTAGCAGCCGAGGAAGCCGTCGAGTCCGTTCGACGAGGGAACCAGCTGGGCGCCCTCCTTCCAGCGGAGCATATCCCACTGGCGCAGGCCTTCGCAGGGAAGTTCGACGGTGCGTTCGCGGCGTATTTCGAGGATCACGCCTTTGTTCGCTCCGGAATTGACGTTGGGGTAGTAGCTGGCCATCAGGGGATCGGGATTGTTGTTGGCGGCCGTCATGTCGAGGGCCGGCATGCCCACGCGGTCGCGGACGACGTCCACGGTCAGGGCGATGTCTTCCGGGGTCAGCGTACCCAGCTCGGCCTTGGCCTCGGCGTAGGTGAGCAGGATTTCCGGATAACGGAATACCGGCCAGTCGGTAGTCGAGGTGGTGGCGCCGTTATGCGTGTCGTCACTCACGAACTTGATGAAGCGGTAACCCGTCATGTCGTAGCTCTTGCAGTCTTCGATCACCTCGTCGATGCCGTTCAGATCGACATATCCCGGAGCCATGAGCGTCTGCGCCATGCGCGGGTCGCGGTTCTGGAACTGCTGGTTGTAGGTCATGGTCTCGTATCCGGGCTGGTCCTGAATCTTCGAGCCGCCGGCCATCAGGTAGTGGTTCACCAGCCGCTGCGTGGCGCTGTGGCGCATGTTGCGGAACGTGAACTGGATGCCGTGGCGTACGAGGATGTCGGCGTTGAAGCGCATCGAGAGGATCGTCTCCTTGGCGTCGCCGTCTTCGAGGATGAAATATTCGCGGTAGGGGGCGTCGAGTTTGAGCGTATTGCCTTTGTAGAGCGAATATTTGTTCTGCTCCATGACGGCCCATGCGGCGTCGGCGGCCAGTTGGAGGAAATAGTCGGCCGAGATGGTCACCCCGTCGATCGTCTCGTCGGCGATGCCGTGGTATTTGCGGAAGGTGCCTTCGTAGAGCGCGGCGCGGGCCTTCATGGCGCGGGCGGCGTTTTTGCTCAGGCGGTAGAGCGCGTCGCTCGGCCAGTTGTCGGGCAGGTCCGTGATGGCGCGGTCGAGGTCCTCCATGACCTTCTTCATCACGAATCCGCGGCTGTCGCGCGGCCGTTTGAGCGAAGCCCAGTCGTTCGACGGAATCACGAAGTCGTAATAGGGGATGTCGCCGTATTTGCGCACCTTTTCGAAGTAGAACAGCGCGCGGAAGAAATAGGCGACGCCGTCGTAGCGCTGGCGGACAGTCTCGTCAGAGCAGTTGCCCGAACGTTCGAGGTAGTAATTGATGTAACGCAGGTAGGCCCATGCGCTTGTGCCCCAGTTTTCGGTGGCCGGGGAGCGCGTGCCCTGCTGTACGGAGCTGAGGTTCTTGGCGATCTGGATGTCGGAGACCTGAATGCCATCGGTGTCGGGACCTGCGAAGAGACTGTAGAAGCGGTTGGTCCAAAGCTCCAGCTCCGCTTCGCTCGAAAAGAACGTATTGGGCGAAAGGTTCGTTTCCGGCTCCTTGGTCAGGAAGTCGTCGCAGCCCGACAGTGCCAGACTCATCGAAACGAATATCAATATTTTGCTGATAGTTTTCATGGTTGATCGAAATAATGCTTTCCGGTTAGTTTAGAAGGTGATGTCCACGCCTACGGAGAAGGTCCGCGAATAGGGATACAGACAGTCGTTGGTGGCGCTGGTCGTGGCTACTTCGGGATCGACCGTCTTGCTGTAGCGCTTCAGGGGCGACCAGTAGGCGAGGTTCTCGCCCGATACGTATACGCGGACCTTTTCGAGGATGCGCTTGTTGATCGGGATGGTATAACCCAGCGTGATGTTCTTCAGGCGGATGTACGAGGCGTCCTGCAGGTAGCGGTCGGTTTTGACGTTCATCGAACCTGCGCTCGAAGTCTGGTAGCTGCGCCGGCGGGGGAAGTAGGTGTTGCGGTTGTCCTCGCTCCACGCCAGCCGTTCGAAGTCCTTGGCGATGAACGTGGTGGTCGGGAAGCTGTAGGGACCCCAGAAATAGTAGCAGTTGGCGCTGGGCATCCAGTCGATCTTGCCGACGCCTTGGAAGAAGACCGCGAAGTCGAAGCCGTTCCAGTTCAGGTCGCCGCGGATCGAGTAGGTGTAACGCGGCAGGCTGTTGCCGATGACGCGCATGTCGCCCGGATTCTTGACCGTACCGTCGCCGTTGTTGATGATGTTGTTGCCGTCGAGGTCGCGGAAACGGACGTCGCCCGCCATGAGGTGCGCCGCCGAAGCGTCGGAGCTGGTGTAGACGCGGTTGTTGACCGCCTTGTCGTTGATCTGCGCCTGATAGCGTGCCGCCTCCTCGTCGGTCTTGAACAGTCCGTCGGTGCGGTAGCCCCAGAGTTCGCCGAGCGTCTCGCCCACGTAATGGTCGGTGAGCAGCATGTCGTCGTTCTTATACTTGGTGATCTTGGACTTGTAGTCGCCCAGCGATGCCGAAATGCCGTAGGAGAAGGGTTTGCCGGCCACCATGTGGCGGTCGCGCCAGCTGACGGTGATTTCGTAGCCCTTGGTGCGCAGGTCGGCGCAGTTCTCCTTGGGCGAGGGCGCTCCGAAGACGTCGGGCAGCGTGAGCGACGTGGTGAGCATGTCCTTGGTGTCGCGGATGTAGAGGTCGGCCGTGACGTTGAGGCGGTTTTTGAGGAAGCCCAGATCGAAACCGAGGTTGTAGGTTACGACCGTCTCCCACGTAAGTCCGTCGCTGATGGGGTTCGACGCCGAGGCGTAATTGGCCTTTTCCGTGCCGTTGAAGGTGTAGCCCAGCTGGCCGGTCGAGATCGTTTCGATGTAGTAGTAGTTCGACACCTGCTGGTTGCCGAGCGAGCCGTACGAGAAGCGCACCTTGGCGTTGTCCCACCAGTTGCGCATCGGCTCCCAGAATTTCTCCTCCGAGATGCGCCATCCGGCCGATGCCGAGGGGAAGAAGGCCCAACGGTCGTTGGCGGCGAAGCGCGACGAACCGTCGTAGCGTGCCGATACTTCGAAAAGGTACTTGCCGGCGTAGTCGTAGTTCGCACGGGCGAAATAACCCAGCGTCCGGTAGGCCGTATTCGACTCGACGCAGCGTTCGATCTCGCCCTGCGCCATGTTGATGAAGCTCAGCTTCTCGCTCAGCGACCCTTTCTGGCGGACGCTCAGTTTCGACGAGCGGAAGTCCTCGAAGTTGCCGCCGGCTACGGCCGAGAAGTTGTGCTTGCCCCACGAGTGGCCGTAATCGAGGTAGGCGTTGACCACATGGCCGTTATAGTAGTAGCGGTCCTCCTGATAGAAGTCGTAGATCGAACCGTTGGTGAAATCGACCACGGCGGTCTGCGTCGCGTTCCATGTGTTGGCCGTCGGATAGGAGCGGTAGGCTCCGAGGTTGTCGCGGCGGCGGTAGGTGTAGTCGGCGTTGAGTTTCAGATCCTTGTTGCGCGTGAGGTCGAACGTCACCCGGTTGGTGATGATGTAGTAGTTGTTCTTGCGCGAGTTCTTGTTGCGTCCGTCGGCGAATACGCCGCCGCGTCCGCTGGCGATCGGCGAGTTGGCGAACTGGATGCCGTTGGAATAAACGAACGTGGTGCCGTCGGGGTTGACCGGAACGAACGTCGGGCTGATGTTGTTGGCCACGTTGAAGAGGATGCCGTTGGAGTTGAGCTCTTCGGAACCGTCCTGCTCCCAGTAACCGCCGTATTTGTAGTCGGTCACCTCCATGCTGATGTTGTTCGAGTAGTGCATCCACGGCGTTACTTCGGCGGCGATCTTCGTGCGGAACGAGTAGCCGTTGTAGATATCCTCGGCGCCATGGTTGAACAGGCCTTCGCGGTAGAGGTAGCGGCCGCTGACGTAGTAGTTGATCTTGTCGTTGCCGCCCGTGAGCGAAATGTTGTGCTCGGTTTCGGGACGGCTGCGCTTGAACATGTAGTCGTACCAGTCGAAGTTGCCCAGATAGCGGTATTTGCCGTTGCTGTCGGTGATGACCCACGGGCGGTCGGGATGCTCGGTCTTGTCGTTGCGGCGGTCGTAGAGCATCTGCATCTCCTCGTCCGTGTAGTTCCAGCCCACATAGCCTTTCGATGGGTAGCAGAATTCGTTGGTGAGTTTCACGTAGTCGTATCCCGACGTGATGAAGTCGGTCGAGGTGGTGTTCCACGACACGCCGTAGCGGCCGTTGTAATTGACTTTCAGCGTGCCGGCCTTACCGCTCTTGGTGGTGATGAGCACCACGCCGGCCGAAGCCTTGGCGCCGTAGATCGAGCAGGCCGAAGCGTCCTTGAGCACCGATACCGATTCGATGTCGTTGGGGTTGACCTGCGCCAGCGACGCTTCGATGCCGTCGACGAGCACCAGCGGGCTGCCACTGTTGAGCGATACTGCGCCGCGGATCTTGACGTCGTAGTTCTTGCCTTCGATCGAGCCGCTGCCGAGCGTCAGCAGCAGCGACGGATCGGCGCCCTGCAGGGCTGCGGCCGTATTGGTCACGGGACGGTTGTTGAGGTCCTTGCCGCTGATGGTGCCCACGGCGCCCGTGACGTTCACGCGCTTCTGCTGGCCGTAGCCGACCACGACCACCTCGTCGATGGCCGCCGAGCTTTCCACGAGGGTAATGTCGATGGCGGCGTAGGAGTTGACTTCGACCGTCCGGGGCTGGTAGCCGATGAACGAGATGACGAGCTTCGCCGGAAGCTTGACGTTCTCCAGCGAGAAGTCGCCGTTGCTCATCGTGGTGGTGCCGTTGTTGGTGCCGTCCACGATGATCGTGGCACCCGGAACGGGCAGCCCCAGATTGTCTTTCACCACGCCTTTGAGCTGGTTCTTATCCGCGGCGAGGCTCTTCGGAGCTGCCTTGGTTACGGAGATGCTTTTGCCCGTAATCGTGTAGGTGATGTCCTGATCGGCGAAGATCTGGGCCAGAACCTCGTCGATCGACGCGTTCTGCGCCGAGATGCTGACGCGGCGCTGCATGTCGACGCCGGCCGATTTGATGGCCACGGAGTAGTTCTCCCGCTGATTGAGGGCTTCGATGGCCTCCTTGACCGTTACATTCGTGAGTTTGAGGTCGATCGCCTGCGCCAGAGCCGGGCTGGGAAGCGCCAGCAGGCAGAGTGCGAACAAACCCACGATCGCACGCGCATGGAAAAGTGCGGTTCGATTGTAAAGTTTTTTCATAGGTTGAAGTTTTAATGTTGTAGTTTTTTGTTGCTGTTTCGCGGTTATTTCTTTCGGGATATGTAGATCACGTCGTTGCGTTCGCGGATGGACATCGATTTGTCGGTGTTGAGCGTGCCGAGGATCTTGAGCAGCGACTCGTTGTTGGTGAAGAAGGCGTAGAAGCGCACGCCGGCCAGTTCGGGATCGGTGATGATGATTTTCTGGTCGAAGCAGCGGGCCAGCTGTGCGGTGATGCCGTCGAGCGACTCGTTGAAGAAGTAGAAGCCGCCGCCCGTGGCGCGCGATTTATAGTTTTCGCTCTGGAAAGAGGTCATTTCCAGCGCTCCCGTCAGGCGGTCGTACTGCGCGACGTCGTTGCGGACCATGACGACCTCGTCGTCGCATTTGTCGCTGTTCACGTCGAAACGCACGCTGCCCTCGACCAGCGCCACTTCGACCAGCTGGTCGCTGTTGTAGGCCCGCATGTTGAATTTGGTGCCGAGGACTTCGACCTCGACGTCGCCGGCCGAGATGACGAAGGGATGCCGCTTGTCGTGCATGACTTCGGCGTAGACCTCGCCGTCCACGAAGATTTTGCGCTGGCGGCCGTTGAAGTGGGTCGGATAGGTTACGCGGGTGCCCGAATTGAGCCACAGGAGCGTTCCGTCGGCAAGGCGCAGCTCGCTGCGCTGGCCCGCCGGCACGAGCACCTCCTCCCATTCGGGAGTGTGCGCGGTCTTGGTGTAGAGGAGCGAGACGGCGATCAGCAGCGGGACGATCAGCACGGCGGCGATCCGCTGCGTCCACCGGACGACGGTCGTCAGACGGCGCGGTGCGGTGCGCGCCGGAACGGAATGGCCGATGCGGCGGCAGAACTCTTCGAACGCAGCCTGCGCCAGCGCGGGGTTTTCGCTCCGCACCTCGTCGAGCAGGGCGCCGAGCAGCCGGTCGGCTTCGGACGAATTGCCGTTGTCGGCGAACCATTGCTGGATTCGGACCTCCTCGCCGTCGTTGCAGCGGCCGTAGAAGTAGTCCCGGACTTTATCTAATGTCGGTTTGTTCATCTCTTCATGCGTTTTATCGGCAGCCCGATGCTGCCGGTTACTACATAAAGAACAAACGAAAGCCCCGCACTACGTAACGGGGCCGGAAGATTTTATCGGGGAAAATTTCAGGGCAGGATGTCCAGAAAGACGATGATGGCCGGAATGATGTTGAGGTATTTGCGCAGCTCCTTCAGCGCCAGCTCAAGATGCTTGTCCACGGTGCGTACCGACAGGTTCAGTTGTTCGGCGATCTCCCTGCTCGGCATGTGCTCGAAACGCGACATGCGGAAAATCTGCTGCCGCTGCGGGGGCATCTTTCCGACGATGGTCTCGACCTGCTCGGCAGTCTCCGCCAGATCGAGCTTCTCCTCGATCTCGTTCCGCGAAGGCAGGTTTCCCCCCCCCTTGCTTTCGGTCTGCGCGATAGCCTCCTTTAGGGTCGTGAACGTGCGGCTCTTGGTGCGGAAGTAGTTGTATATCTCGTGTTTGGCCAGCACGAAAAGGTAGTTGCGGATGGATTTGGCCGCATCCAGCTTTTCGCGGTTCAGCCAAACTTTCATGAAGATATTCTGCGCGATGTCCTCCGCAACGGCGGTCTCTTTGGTCATGCCCTTGATGAAGGCGAAGAACGTCGGGTAGTATTTGTGGAACAGCACCTCGTAACCCGCGATGTCGCCGCGGATGAGCTGCCTGAGCAGCTCCTCTTCATGCGGATCACCACTGACGAAGGATTTATAGACGGATTCTTTCATTGTCGGGACTACGTTCCGGAAACAGCATGTCTTTTCCTGCAACACTCGGATCTGCTCCGAAGAAAGAGGGTGGGTG
>ERZ827488.2837-NODE-2837-length-15555-cov-3.194645_pt1 | contig 15555 bp, 19 predicted proteins | sample MGYA00519771_ERZ827488 | MGnify/ENA primary metagenome ERZ827488 (study PRJEB31778, sample SAMEA3449323) | human gut metagenome | biome: human gut; feature: human-associated habitat; material: faeces | place: United Kingdom | collected 2010/2012 ... | reverse complement strand
AGTGTAATTTAGCAGAAGCGGCAGCTTGTTTCAGACAAGCGCTTGAAAAGGGGGGGGCTGTTGCAGCTTATCGGCTCGGTTTACTGTATTATTGGGCCGGGGATTATCGGAATGCTTATGATTTTTATGTTCGGGCTGCCGATGCGGAAATTTTGGAGGCTGATAACCAGCTGGCTTATATGTATGCAAAAGGTCAGTATGTAAAACAGGATTTTACAAAAGCTATGGTTTATATCGACAAAGCGATTGCCCGGGATTCTGCCGATCCGAATTACATCGATTCCAAAGGGGAAATCTACCTGATGATGGGACAGCGGGATAAAGCTGCCGAAGCCTGGAATAAGGTGGTTAAAATGGACCCGGCGTTTGACCGGAGCCGGTCTGATTTATATAAAAAGTTGTATGGAATACCGCAAACCCAATTGTCGGATTCCAGTAAAAGACTGAATAATTATATCGATATTGTTCGGGCAGTGGCCCGGACAGAACATGCCCGTTTCTTTAATGCTTGTGAAATGCCTGAATATGAAGAGCTGCTGGCTATCGGAATAATTGCCGTTCAGGTGATGATAAAAAATAAAACCCCCGAACAATTGGAAAAATACAATGCTTTCTATTTGGCTACTGCAATCCAATGGGCTATTCAAAATGAATTGCAGATAAGATACAAATGGTATGGACAGGTTATTCCTCATCAAAGAATGGAGATTAAAAAAGAAAATAAGTGGTTAAATCAAAATCAAATGCTTTTTCTTTCTATATACCGGACCATCGTTTTACTATATAACCATATCGGTTTGTTTCAAGAGAATAATCTTCGGTCTGAAATTGAGAATGCAAGCCGTATTTTATTGCAGGCAATCGATAGTATCCCTGTTTCTCACCGCGATCTTGCCCGACAACTCATTTATGAACAGAAGTTTGTGAGTGAAATAGCCAAAGAACAGGGAAAAACATTTGAAGCATGTTACAGAGATATTATGCCTGTTGTAAATTTTTTGCGCCAGGCAATCAGTATAGTTGGACAGAAAATAGAATATAATAAGAACATCACTTTTGATCCGGATTTTTCTGATTCTTCCAGTATGCTTTTTTCAGAGCCTCCTAAAAAATATCTCGATATCGTTCGGATTATTGCACAGGCCGAGCAAAAAAATCTTATCGACCGTAAACAGAATTTTATCGATTACGAAGAATTGTTGTCGGTCGGAATAATCGCTGTGCAAGTTTTAACAGGAAAAAAAACTGCCGAAGAATTGGAAAAATATAGCAGTGTATACCTTGCAAGTTCGATTCATTGGGCCATCCAGAATGAATTGAAAATGCGATACAAATGGTATACTCCTGTCCGGTTCGGCAAGCTGATGAGTACTGAAAATGAGCAGGATTCGTTGCTCTCTCAATATATGACTGTCGTCTGGCTCCAAACTGCCGGAGCTCTGTATAACAGAAAAGATTCTATCGATAACCGTTCACTCAGAGCGGAGATAGAACAAGTGGGGAGTGCCATTCTTAAAGAAATAAGCCGGCTTCCTGCCGATCAGCGTCAGTGGGTCACAGCCCTTTTTATTCATCAGAAAGAACTTGGAGAAATTGTTGAAGCGTATGGCATCCGGGTGGAAGATTGTTTGAGAAGCCTTTCACCGTTTTGGAAAAAAATAAAAGAAATAGGGAGAAAGAAATACCGATAGCCTGAATCAGTCACTTTCGGATATTTTTAGCTACCTTATAAAAAAAATTCAAAAAAAATAATTATTGGTTCTTGTTGTTCATCATTATTATTTTTTATTATTCTAATCAGTTCTTTCATGTTAATGGGAGCATCTGAAGAAGAACAGCAAGATGATTCCTCTAAAACTGTTGATACCACAGATACAATGGAAAGCTTTGTAACAATAGCTGTCAATGAAAGCAATAGTGTTGCAGGAAAAAAAGGTGGAGAGAAATATCGTCAATGGTATACAGGTAAAGCTGATGGTGCAAATTGGTGTGCAACTTTTGTTTCTTGGTGTGCTGATCAAGCAGGAATATTAAATACTGCAATTCCTAAATTTCAATCATGTGATGCTGGTGTCAAATGGTTCAAAGATAAAAAACAGTTTGATTATACTTCTCATTATGGTGGTGGCGGTTTACCAGCAAGAGGTAAACTTATTTTCTTCTGCAAAGGAAATAAAAATGATTCAACCCATGTAGGTATCGTTACAAAAGTTGAAGGAAATAAAGTCTATACGGTTGAAGGAAATACATCTAATACAGTAAGAGAAAGAAGTTATGATACAAATAACAGCAGGATTCTTGGATACGCTTCTCCTAACTACCCTTCTACTGGTTCAACAAATCAAACATTACAGGGGGCTTTATCTGAAGCGTTCAAATTCTTTGCTAAATTTGAATCAGGACAAAATTATGGACAAGGATTTTCAAGTGGTGATGGATACCACGCAATGGGATATTATCAGTTTGATAATCGTTATGATCTACAAACATTCTTGAGTTATTGTTATGGAAAAGACAATGCAAAATACGCAATGTTTGCTCCTTATTTGAATATGAATAAAAAAGATTTGGCAAATAACAAAGGACTAGATAATGCTTGGAAACAGGCTTATAAAAACGATCCTAATGACTTTGCAATCAAACAAGATGAATTTGAATATAACAATTATTATGTTCCTGTCGAAAACAATTTGAAGAAAAAAGGAATAGATATATCTGGTAAAAATGATGCTGTGAAAGGTATGGCTTGTTCACTTTCTAACTGGGCTGGTAGCGGAACAGCACCAAAAATCATTGTCGATTCTGGAGCTAAATCAACAATGGATGATAAAACTTTTGTATCAAAAGTTTATGATTACTTATACTCTCTCGACATGAACGGATATAAAAAATACGGAAAGACTGGTAAGAAATATTACAATGGTTGGCACAATCGTTGGAAAAATGAAAAAGTAGAATGCTTAAAATATATATAAGAGAAAGGAAAAAATGAAAAAATTATGGAAAGAAAAAATCAATTAGATGAATTAATGAATTTAGGATCTGTAGATAAATGTGTAGATTTCATTTTAGAAAATTCTACTACTATTATTAAACCAGCAGACCCACTTTACAATGAAGTAGAAAAAATCTTTTTAGAAAGTGTTTTATATTATTTACTAGATAACAATGAACTTGTTAAAAACACAGATACATTACTTACGTTAGTTAAAGAAGGTTATGCAAAAGATAATAACTATTCAGTTGAAAAAATCGATTCTGTTTTAAACGATAAATTTAACAAATGGATTATTAAATTAGATGAAAAAGGAGAAAAAAGTCAAAACAATATTGGCGTAAAAAGATGGAATATATTCAAAATTTATACACCATTAACACAAATTGGAGCTATTACTCAAGTAAAAGATAGAATTGAAAGCATTGTAAATATTAATCAAGAAAATGAAAGATAAGACATAAATAAAAAATCTGAATGCTTAAAATATTTATAAAAGAAAGGAAATTTAAATGGATTATGGACGATAAAATTACAAAAAAGACAGTTATCTATATTACAATTCTTATTCTATTAATTGGTGGATATTTAACTTATCTAATACTACAAAATACTGTTTTCAATGAAAATATTAAAGAATTAAATTACTACTATGAAATTGAAAATGAAGATTCTATTTCTGATATTTTAAATGAAAATCAGACAATAGCTTTTAAAAATGATATTCAAAAATATCTAGAAGAATTAGAATATAAAGATAAAGAAATTAACAATATACAAATAAAAAAGCCAAAAAAAGAAAACAAAAAATTGTTTACATGCTATGTGCTTTTGGATGATGATTGGCAATCTTTATATAAGGCAAAATTCAATATTCAAAATAAAAAATGTAAATTTATATGGAATGGAGACATCAATAATCAAGATTACAAACCAAACAAAAAAGGAAAAACGTATCTGTATATTGTAGATAAGGATGCATATAAAAATAAAAAAATAAATGATGATACCGAAAATCAAATGCCTGATGAAGATGAAGAACCTGAAGGAGAAGATGTTTCTTCTTACTAGTTTCCATATGAACAACGAACAATTATTTTGGTACATCCGTATTGAAAAAATGTTAGATGCGTATGATATGATTTCAAATAATCATCTATTAAACAGGCAAGAAATTTTATCGTCATTAGAAAATAAAGACAATGATTTTTATATTCAAACCTATTTTTATGTTAGTAATGAATATAAAAAAGCACTGTCTAAAATCACTCCTGCCCTTTCCTTTCTTATAAAAAAATAAGGAGATTTTATTTATGGCAACAGTAAAAATAAATGAAAAATTAGTGAGCATTATCAAAGATAAAAGGAAAAAAAAGAAGCTTACACAAAAAGATATGGCTGAATATCTACAAATATCCTTTTCAAATTATCAAAGACTCGAAGCAAATAAATATGAAACTTATGAACAAAACCTACTGAAACAAATAGCAGTCAAACTTGAAATTGATGATGAAATATTTAGCGATACATTAAAAGTATCACCTACTACTAAAATGGCTTTACGTATAAAAAATGAAACTCTAAAACAAATTAAAATGATAGAAATTGAACATGAATTTGATTCATTTTCTCAAACAGCTAATTATATTTTTGAACAGTATTTTCTTAATCACGACCTGTCAAAAGTGAAATATGATATAGAAAATATGTTTCAAGAAGTTGTTTTAAAAACATGGGCAACAACAGTAAAAGACCTTGAAAAAGAAAATATCAGCAATAAAAAATTCCTAGATTTTATTTTGGAAACTTATGAAATTGATGAAGAACAAGCAAAAAAAGATTTCAATTCTATCGAATCGAAAAGAAAAAATATAGCTAAATGGTAATACAAAAACAGTTGTTTTTTAATTATCATTTTTTGATTTTTAATTATTTTAATAAACAAAAACATAAAATAATTAAATTAAAAAAACCAAATTTTCAAATAAAAAATTCAAAAAAAGGAGTTGAAAAAATTGTTAGAAAATTACAGAACCGTACTGTATTCTGATGAACCGTTATATCAAAAATTGTTCAAGAGATTTACATTTAAAGATAACGAATATGATGAAATCGTTCATTTTTTTGATAGAAATACAAATGAAGTTATCCATATAGTTTCAAATAAATACATCAATTTTTCAATAAATCCAGTAACGGGTTATAGAAATCTAACACATGTAATTATTCAAAAATCATTCTATAAAAGTAAAGATCTAATAATGATTTTAAGAAAATTAAAGGTGTTCAGACCTGAAGTATTTGTTCTTGTTTATCTTGATAGTGCATTTGAATATTTTGAAAAACTTTGTTCAATTATAGCAAAAGAAGAACTTGCAACTATTGATGAAGATGACATCTTCACTTGGTATGAACTTACAAGCAATAATGAGTTGCCAATTCAAGATGATTATGTTCTAAAAAAATACAATAAAAGACAAAATAAATTCTTTGATCAATATTAAGTGCTGTCGGACAATTTTTGAATATTTTGAAAAATCAAAATAAACGTCAACCATGCGGGGTTGGACGGATAAAACCGTCCTAAAAGTACTCAAAATACTGAATATTGTCGGACAATGGTTAAATTCTTCAGGAATCGTCAACCATGCGCTTTTCAAAGGAAAATTCATAAAAATAGTGAATATTTTCTTGAATATTTTTGTTTTACAGGTAAATTTGAGCAAAAGTTGTCGGACAAAAAGTGAATATTTTACAGGAATCGTCAACCGTGCGGTTTTTGGCTGAATATTTTAAAAAATAAAGCACAAAAAAGCTTTGAATATTCACTTTTGGAGGACACTTCTAAAAAAATCAAAATAAACGTCAACCGTGCGGTTTTCAAAAGAAAAAAGCATAGTTTTTCTTGAATATTTTTTGAATATTTATTTCCAAAATATTCAACTGTCTCCAAAAATGAATATTTGAATAAACGTCAACCATGCGGTTGTTCGCACTGCGAACAAGCCCCAAACGGAGTGTCTGTCGGACACTCCTTATCCTGCTACTTAATTTTCGGTCAAAATATTCAGCAGATTAGGACAAGAAAATTAAGTAGGAAGCAAATTTTTTTAGATTTAGATAAAGAGCCAAAATGGCTCTTTTTTCCATTAACAAAATTATAAAAAGGAGGTAATAAGTTTTGAACAAAAAAGAAGATAAAAAGCATCACCAAGAGTTGATGATCATTGTTATTGGTATATTGATAATCGTACCGATTTTTTCAGTACTGTTTGTGTATATGTTCTTCAGTTTATTATTACAGGAAAGTTCTTTTGTAACTGTTTTTTCAGATAATTTGGATATTATCATGATCGTTACATTTGCTTTATATGTTCTTTCATTTACATTTATTTCAAAAGCATTTCTTTTTTCAAAGCCAAAGAAAACAGATACATTAGGGAAACAAAGCTGGAAGACTGTTGACGAACAAAAAGAATTTGAAGAATTTAGAATTGCAAAAATAGATATGAATGAAAAAATTGAAACAGCAGGTATGCCTGTCAATAAGATTAGTGACAATGAACTTATTTATGATGTCGGTGCTACTCACAGTTTAAATTATGGTTCAACTCGTTCAGGAAAAACAAGAAAACTTTTAAGTGTATTTGTCATGTTAATTATAAAAGCTCGTGAGTCTGCAATCTTTCATGATAACAAAGGAGAGCTGTATCGTCGCTTTCATACTTTGTTTGAAAAATATGGTTACACTGTTAATGTTATTGATTTTAGATTTATGAAAAAATCTCAAAGATGGAATCCGCTTAAATTGATTGTTGATTGTTTTAAAGACAAGGATGACCCTCGTATAGATGATGCAGACCAGTTTACTGATGACTTCGTTAACCAAGTTGTAGTAGACAATGGTAAAAGTGAGAGAATATGGATTGACGGTCAAAAGGCTTTAATTAAATCAATCATACTTGCAGTTGCACAAGCAAACATTAAAGACAGTCGTAAAAATCTCTTTTCAGTTTATCAGGTTCTTTCTGTATTAGGAAAGGAAGTTACTTTTAAAGGAGAAAAAAATCCACGTATGCTTTTAAGTGCCTATATTAATTCACTGGATGAAATAAATCCATCACGTGTTGCCTTCACCCCTATTGCTAACTCTCCTGATAAGACACGTGGAAGTTTTATGACTTCAACATTATCGACACTTGCAATTTTTAGTGGACAAAATTTAGCAAAATTATTAAGCGATTCCGATATGACATTTAGTGATTATACAGACGGTAAACATGTTTTATTTATTATTAACCCTGATGAAAATTCTAAATATAATCCTATCATCTCCGTTTTAGTTGACCAAGCTTATCAAGAACTCGTTAGATGTGCCACAGTAACAAAAGATATGCATTTGAATAAACGTTGTCACTTTCTTTTGGATGAATTTGGAAACATGGCACCTATAAATCAATTTGAAACAAAAACTACAGTTGCTCTATCACGTTGGATTTTCTTTCATCTTTTCCTTCAAGCTGATGAACAGCTAGATGAAAAATACGGTGATAAAATAGCATTAATTATTCGTGGTAACTGTAACTTAAAAACTTTTATTTCAAGTGCAAGTATGGATACCTGCGAAAACTTTAGTAAAGAAATAGGATATGAAACTATTTGGGTCGCAAGTCAAAGTGGAAACTTTAATAACAATGCTTCTCAAAATGGTGGAGGAGTTTCATACAGTCAGCAACAAGTTCCTTTGATTGCTCCTGATGTTTTACGTTATCAAAATGTTACAGACGGAAGAGGAATTATTGTTACACGTACTTATCTCGGTCCTATGCAAAACTATCTTCCTGATATGACTGAATACAAATGGATTAAAGACTTGCATGAGGAAGATTCAAGAAAAGATAATGTAAATAGAGAAATTCATTATGCTGTACCTCGCTATATTATTTATACAAGAGCTGATTATGACCTATCACAAATTCCTAATGTAAAAAACAATATCAAATCTAAAACTACTGAATTAGTTGAAGAAGATATGTACTGGTACTGGTCACAACGTGATGACCTCACTTCTGCTGTAAAAAGACATATCAATGCTTATGTTAAATCTTTAGGATATTTTCCTGAAAGAAAAGAATTACTAAATTATATGAATTCTGAACAGTTCTTTGAATTTATCAATCAAATTGATGTACCACACATCAATGCCCAAAAAGAAAATTCAGCAAGTCATATTAAAGATATTCAAAAAGAAATGTCAAAGACATCTAAAAGTGTTCCTAAAATGTCCTTATTAGATAAAATCAATGAATTAAACAGTAATGATCTAAGGAAAGCATTTGAAAGTATCAACACGATCAGAGGTAATAAATAATATGGAAATATTCTGCAATATTCAATATAAACAAACTCAATATTCTAAATCGAATGACAGCAAGCAAAAAATTAATACTGGTGCTATGTGCGATTACTACGATCGTGATGAAGCGTGTGATAAAACTATTGATACTGAAGATGCTGTAAACTATTACAAATATAGAATTGGATCTAATGGTGGTTGGGGTAAGAATGGTGATTTCAAAGCGGACGAAGATAAAAAACTCTTTGAAAAATATAAACCTGAAACGATCTATAGACTGGTTATTTCATTTGATGAAACTTTTGCTAGAGAAAATAAAATTCTAGATAAAAAAGCAATGAAAAATCTAATGAATAAGAGCATGAACAAAAATATCAAGGAATTGGGATTGAATCCTGATAATGTCGAATGGGGTTGCTACTACCATACGAATACAGTGCACCCCCACATCCATGCTTTTATCTTTGAAAAAAGCCCAACAAGAACAGATTACCATATTAAAACAAATACTTTTAAACCTATCAAGTCAAACATTATTAGAACAATGAATATCAATTCTGAACTTTATCTTAAAAGAGACAATGTAAAAAAAGAAATCATTGATACATTAAAAGAAATGGGATTGGATGCTGGTAAATATTCAAATTCTAACAATTCAAAAAAATTATTTGCAAACGATAAAGAAATCAACAGAACGTTCAAGAAATTAGAAAAAATCATTCCTAAAACTGGTAGTATGAAATATAATTCCGCAAACATCATGCCCTATCGTCAAGAAATTGATAAACTTATAGATAAATTGTTAGAAAAAGATGACGTTAAAAAGCTTTATAAAAAATACAGGGAAATGTTAGAAAAAGAAAAAGAAATGTTTGACAACCGTTACTTTTCTAAAGAGGAATCTAAAGAACAAAATAAATCCATTGAAAACAAAGAAAAAGAATTGCATGATCGCATTGCTAATATGATCCTTCAAAATATTAAATGTTATCGTGAAGATGTTGAAAAATACGAGCAGGAACAAGAAGATGAATTATATATTGATAATACTTCCGAAACAGTTTCTGAACATGCCAAGGTATCAATGAAAAACAGAAGTAGATGTCTTGAGGGTGGTGTACTAGATGAACTTGCTAAAGAACTTGCACAAGCACATTATGATTTAAAAGAACAAGAACAAATTCTCAACAATATGATTGAAAAAGCAAGAGCACAAAGTAAAAATCTCGAATTTGTACATGGAGGATAATTATGAGATCAATAAAAAAAGAATTAGAATTTATCATAGACAAGACCTATGAAAATTTAAATAAAGAAAATAATTATAAGAACTTTAAAATAGAATTTTCAAAAAAAGAATCAAAAAAAAATGAAAAATATAAAGATAATGTGCTTACTGTTTTTAATCTCTATCGTCAAGAGGTTGCAATAGCAAATTCATGTATTATCGCCCTTGCCCACCACATTGATTTTTGTGATCGTGGGGAAACTAAAAATGATAAGACTTTTCTTCAGGTATATTCAAAATTACTTTATAAAGCTCTTATCTTCCAATTATTGGATTATGTTCAATTAATCAACTGCGAGGACTATGAAAACCAAAAGTTAATAAAAACAGCTTTAGAAGTGTGCTGGAAAAAGAATGTTGTTTTACAAATATATAAAACTACTATTTTAGAGGTATTTAATTCTTACAACATCAAAGCTTATCTTAAAGAAAATGGATTTAGATATAATTCCAGCTATCAATCATGGGATAAAGAATATGAAATTGATAAAGTAGATGAAATAACAGAGAAACTATTTTCTCTTGATCAAACAGTTAAATTGGACTTTAGAACACCTCATCATCTTGTTTTGGTGTTTGATGGCTATATAGTTGTTGAGGGAAATACGTTTAAAGCAAAAGAAATACTTAAAGAATATCATTTTGGATTCTCTAATGGTAAATGGAGAAAGAAAATAAAAGCAAATAGATATTTGTATGAAAAAGAAATCATTTCTGCTGTTTTACCAAAAGGATTAGGTATTAAAATTGGTATTGAATATGAGTAATAAACATTGATTAAATATGTTATAATTTATATGAAAGATGGTGATAATATGGAAATATATAAAGGATATTATTCTGACAAGAAATATCAATTTATTTATAATATTGAAGACATTAAGAAAATTGTAAAACCAATTTTTGACGAATATAAGGTCAACCATGTTTTATTATTTGGCTCTTACGCTAGAAATGAAGCTTCATTAATAAGTGATATAGACTTATGTATTATTGATCCAAAAATTAAAAGTTTAAAATTATTTTCACTTAAAGGAGATTTACAAAAAGCATTATCTAAAGATATTGATATTTTTCAAATATCTTCTATTGAAATTGATTCACCAATATACAAAAATATTTTTAGTGAAGGAATAACAATATATGATTCTAAATATAATCATTAATCTTTTATTCATTCAGTTAAAGAAGATGAATTGATATGGCTATTAAAAAAGTAATAATTATTACCGATAATGATGATTTTGAGCTATTCAAAAGTAATCTTTGTCATTCTATTAAATTATTAGATCCTCAAGAAGCTATAGAAGAAATTATAAATTCTCATACAATAGAAAAATTCTTTAAAGAAAAAAATTATTGTAAATCATTTTATTTAGTAGCAATGGTCAATTATCTCTCAAATAAATATGGTTTAAATATGAATATCCATACGCATGATAAATACAAAATGAAAAATATCATTTACCCTAGAGGAATTGAAATGATGTCTAGATTATTAAAAAATAATGAAATAAAAGAAAAAGCATTAAAAAATGCTGAAAAAGAATTTCTACAATTCAATATTTGTGAGGGAAAAATAGAAAATGTCTACTAATAAAAATATCATCAATGAAAAACATTCAATCAATATTTAAATTTATCTATATTTTATAAATCACCATAAAAAAGACTAACTAAAATAGTATTAAACAAAGTATTGAAATAAATTTAAAATATGTTACTATACTTAATGTAGGTGGTAGTTCCACCAAAAGATTCCTCACTTTTAAAAAGAGGTAAAAGTTGGGTGACCTCATACCGTAGTTGAGGACTATACAAAGTTGGGTGACCTCATACCGTAGTTGAGGACTATAAAAGTTTGGATAGTCATAATATATGACTGTCCTTTTTTTAATAAAATAGGATGTGATTTAATGAAAAAAGAAAACTTGTCAAAATTAATTTTAATAAGAATTGTTGAAGAATATATAAGCTATTTAAGAAAATATGATAGTAAAGTTCAAATCAACTCTAGTGCTTTACATAAAGATAATAAACCTTTTGTGGGTGTCCTTTTTAAAATCAATAATTTAAAATATTTTGTACCTATCTCTAGTAATAAAAAGGATAAATTATCTAGAATGTTTAATAAATATGTTGAAACAGGCAAAAAGCCTATAGATATGTTTTTTATCGAGGAAATACATAATGATGAAAGAAAACTTCTCTCTGTTTTAAATCTTAATAATATGATTCCTGTATGTGACAGTGCAATAATCAATTATAATATTAGTCAAGACAAAGATTATTTTCTTTTAAGAAAAGAAATTGAATTTTGCAATCTATATAAGGAAAAAATCATATCTGATAGCAAAAGAATTTATAATGCTGTTACAAATCATTCTTGGCAATCACTTGAAAACAGATGCTGTAATTTCAAGTTGCTAGAAGAAAAATGTATTTATTATCAAAGTCAAAATATTTAATCGCAATAGAAGAGCCAAGTTGGCTCTTTTTACATTATTGGAAAATAAAATGAGAAATTATCTACAATTATCATGTATCTTGTATTAAAGGAGTGGAAAAAATGCTTGATTATATTTTATTAGGTGGATTTTTAGGAATATTTATGTGTGTTATTATTCTTATTATGTTTTCTAATGGATTCATTGGAATTGTAATTAGAACTTCTATTTTGGTTATTATATTTTTATGGCTCAATAAAATAATTAAAAGCAGTTTTAACTAATCATCAATAAAATATTGTGATAATTTTTCAACAAATAAATCAAAAAAAGTTCAAATGAGCCAATTTGGCTCATTTTTGCTATTAATATTAAAGGAGCTGTACTATGAACAATTATAAAAAATTAGAAACACGTATTAAATCATTGGAACAAAAAAAGAAAAAGAAAGAAGAAAATATAAAAAAAGAACAAAATGAAATCAAGAAATATAGCAAAGAATTAAAAGAGCTTTATGCTATGAAAGATGAAATTGAAAAGGTCAATAATAAATTAAATAGTTTTTTTCTAAATGATTCCCCTACTTCCAACGAAGTCGAAGAGGAATATGATAACTATGAATCATGAGATATGAAATAAAGAATGGTAAAAATAAGACTTATTATTTTAAAAATGAATTAAAGGAATTTGGTTGTCAGTTCAAAAAAACTGGTAAATATTCAGGATATTGGTATTTAAATACTGATGATCAATTCCTAGCCAATAGGCTTCAAGCATATTGTTTAAAAAAAGGACTGACTTTTTTGATATTGGAATCCTCATATTCAAGAAATGCTCATTATCGTGCAGATTTTTTTGCTAACAACAAACCTATCATTAAAAATGGTAAGCCATATTATCGCTGTGTGTATTGTGGAAGACTTTTTCAAAAAAATCAAATAACTATAGATCATCTATATCCTATCCATAAAGTAAAAAATAGTAGTTTTAGAAATATAAATAGAGAACTGTTAAAAAAATTCGATATAGAAGATATAAATGACTGCAAAAATCTAGTAGCAGCCTGTAGTAGTTGTAACAAAAGAAAATCAAAAAAAACTGGTCTATGGCTGATCAGAGGATATTTAGGAAAATATCCTCTTTTTTGGAAAATAGCATATTATGTTCTAATTTTATCTTTATGTCTAGGGATATTCATTATGCTATTTAATTAAATAGATAAGAATTTGATTAATTGGAAAATAAAATAAGAAATTATTTAAAATTTTATTTTATAATGAAATTAACAAAAAAGGAGCAATATATGGAAAAGAAAATTGCAATCGTTAGACTACATAGAGGTGTCCTTGACCCTATTACACAAGTAAATAAACTTATGACCTTTATATGCGATATAGAAGATGTAAAAAAAGGTGATTTCGTTGTTGTTGAATTGTCCATGAAAACACGTGCTAAAAATTTCAACAATGACTTTAGAGTTGGTCGTGTTGAAGATTTTATGATCTTCAGGGATGGAGAAATAGCACAATTTAGACCTAACAACTTTGTTGTGTTTAAAATCAATGACAATGATTTCTATATGCGCTGTAACACTTTATTGAAAAAAAAGTGGTCATTGTGGGCTAGATATAGAGCTATCAAAAACAAAGATAACAAGAATCCTCGATACAGTATTTTTGATGACATCATTAAAGAAACAGACAGTCTGCAATTTCAACGCTTAACTTCTTGGGTTGATGTGATGAAACCTGACAAAGATCATACAGATTTAGAGAAAGAAACACGTATTGCATCAATCAAGATGCAACGTGGAGTTTTGGGAAAGGAAAACCATAAAACTTTCAACTATATTTGTGATCTAAAAGATATTCAAATTGGAGACTATGTAATTGTAGAAATCACAAGAAAAAATATGTATGGTAGACCAGCTAATGATTTTAGAATTGGTCGTGTTGAATCGCTCCATACATGGAATGATAGCGAAGTATCTAAATTTAAGCCAAATTCCTTTGTCGTATGCAAAATTGCTGATAAGGAATTCAAAACAAGATGTAATGAAATAAAAAAATCAAAAAAAGAACTTTGGGAGCTTTATAACATTGACAAGAAAAGACCTAATAAAAACCCTGATGGTATTCCTATGAATGTATTTGATCATCTGATTTTTTCAAATGGTACATTGCATTTTGATAGACTTTCAAAATATCAAAATAAGATGCACCCAGCAAAAAAACAACAAATAAAAAAAAGAAAAAAACATTAGAACTATTTCTATACAAACTTTTCACGAAAAACAAAAATATATTATACTGAACTAGTTTAGCCTGATGCTAGACTAGTTTTTGTTTTTTGGAGGAAAAAATTAATGAAATTAAACGAACTATTTGAATTGTATTTAGAAGATATTGACTTAACACATCAAGACACTACTTTAGATTCCATACGGTACGTATATAATTCGGGACTTGCTAAAAAATATGGAAATAAAAAATTAGAGTCAATTAAATTTAAAGATATAAAAAAATACCAAAAAGAACTTTTAAATGGAAAGCACAAAACAAAAGATGGAAAAACATACAGTATTTCCTACATTAATAAAATAATTGCTCTTTTAAAAAGACTTTTAAAGTATGCAAATATTATGTCCTATGGCAATTTTACAGTTACTCAAATAAGAGGACTTGAAAGTGTTACCTCAATCATAGATAAAAAGGCTCAATTAGATACACAAATAATTTGGTCAATAAAAGACTTCAATAACTTTTTGAAAGTGGTTGATAATGAAAGAGACCGTCTGCTCTTTAGTATTCTGTACTATACAGGAATGCGTAAAGGTGAGCTTCTTTCATTATGTTGGAAAGATGTTGATTTAATAGATCAAACGATAACGATAAATACTACTGCCTGTCGTGTTCGTGGGAAAGGACAATGTATAAAGCCTCCTAAATCAAAGAGCTCACATAGAATCATTTATATAAACAAAAGTCTGAATGAAATGCTACTTAACCATTTTATAAAGGAAAAACAAAACTATACCAGTAATATTAAACAACATTATGTATTTGGTGGAATTAAAATGATTTCATTTTCCACTCTTGGTAGAATATTCAATAAATATAAGGAAAAATCAAATGTAACAAATATGAATCTTCATGGCTTTAGACATTCTCACGCTACATTGATGTTGAATCTTACAAATGATGTTTATAATGTTTCTAAACGTTTAGGTCATGAAAACATTGTTATAACCGATACATATTTACATGTTAATGCAAAAATTCAAAGGGAAATGGTAGAAAAGCTAGAATTTGCTATTCATCAGGAAGAAGTCAATACATATGATGTATTTATTGAAGGATTGAAAAAAACATTGTTAAAACAAATCACAAATGAAACATACAGTTCTGACCAAACTGAAACATTAAAAGATATCTACGATTTTATAAACAATTAAAAAACCTATTCAATT
>ERZ827488.2836-NODE-2836-length-15557-cov-3.782867_pt1 | contig 15557 bp, 7 predicted proteins | sample MGYA00519771_ERZ827488 | MGnify/ENA primary metagenome ERZ827488 (study PRJEB31778, sample SAMEA3449323) | human gut metagenome | biome: human gut; feature: human-associated habitat; material: faeces | place: United Kingdom | collected 2010/2012 ... | reverse complement strand
GATTACTGTTCTTATTTGTAGACATCAGTAGTCCTCCTTTTTTTCTGTGCGTATTGCTCTGTTTCACAGTTTTTTTGTAAGTGTGTTGTTTGTAACTTTACATCAAAGCTTTGTTGTTTGTTACATTCCTAGTATATGCACAGATAAAAAGATTACGCTGGTAAGTTATGAGAAATTTTTATATCAGAAACTCTAAATGCTGTGCGTCTCCACCGCTGCCATAACCTGCGCACTGTCGGCAGCCTCTTTCGCCCACTTTAAAAGCTGCGCATCCTGATAGATATCAGCGACTGCAAAGGCAATTTCACCGCTCTGACGTATTCCAAAAAAATCACCAGGTCCGCGAAGCTTTAAATCTTCGTTTGCAATTGCAAAGCCATCGTTTGAATGATTGAGTACTTCAAGACGCTTTGCTGATTCTTCTTTTCCTGAGGTGTCTATCATTATGCAATATGACTGCGCATCACCGCGCCCAACACGGCCGCGAAGCTGATGCAGCTGTGCAAGACCGAAACGCTCCGCATTTTCGATCATCATAACGCTGGCGTTCGGTACATTCACACCAACTTCGATCACCGTCGTGGAAACAAGAACCTGGATTTCATTTTTCACAAAAGCTTCCATGATCTCGTTCTTCTTGGCCGGTTTCATCTTGCCATGGAGATACGAAACCGTAATATCCTGTGGCAGTGTACTTCTCAGTTTTTCTGTATAAGAAATCACATCTTCTGCTTCGATCTGCTCGCTCTCCTCCACCATCGGACAGATGATATACGCCTGATGCCCCATCTTTACCTGTTTTTCTATAAAACGATATGCTTTCGGACGGTAAGAGGTGTCAACCACACAGTTTTTGACCGGCAGACGGTTTGCCGGAAGTTCATTCACAACCGAAATATCAAGATCTCCATACAGGATCACGGCCAGTGTCCTTGGGATCGGAGTTGCACTCATAACCATCACATGCGGCATATCTCCTTTTTCCGACAGAGACTCTCTTTGCCGCACACCGAAACGGTGCTGCTCATCGGTAATCACAAGTGCCAGATTTTTATATTGGATCTTTTCCTGAAAGACCGCATGCGTCCCGATGATGATCTGTGATTCTCCGGAGACAATTCTGCCGCAGGCTTCCCGTTTTTGTTTCGCTGTCATGGAACCAGTAAGCAGTTCTGCATAGAAAGGCAGTTTCTGTTCGCAGATCTGCTTCTGGATAGCCTCCATATGCTGCACTGCAAGCACCTCGGTCGGAACCATCAGGCATCCCTGCCAGCCATTTCCCGCTGCAAGAAATAGGGCAAGAAAGGCAAGGATCGTCTTTCCAGATCCTACATCTCCCTGTATCAGGCGTGACATCAGATAATCACCTGTCATATCACGCTCGATCTCCTGCCAGACCTTTTTTTGTGCCCCGGTAAGTGAAAAAGATAAGTTTGCAATAATCTGATCTGTCAGAGGAATTTTCTGTATCTGAAATCTCTGCGGATTTCGTTCATTTACCTGCTTCAGCTGCCGCAGTGCAAGGATAAACAGATAAAATTCATCAAATACCAGTCTTCTTCTCGCCAGAAGCATCTGTTCCCGATTCTCCGGAAAATGAATCTGTTCAAGTGCAAAATGATATTCTGCGAGATGATACTTGCTGCGGATAGCAGGCGGCAGTGTCTCTTTGAAAAAGGGCAGACTTTCAAGTGCCTGCCGCACTGCTTTCTCGATGGTCTTTGCAGAGAGTCCTTCCGTCAGAGGATACACCGGTTTTAAATGCTGCCGCATCCTGTGATATTCCTCGAAAGAAAAAACAGCTGGCTGCTCCAATACCAACTGTCTGTTTTTCTTTGCTGCTTTGCCCCACAGCACATAAGGCACACCGGCTCTTACGGTGCTGCGAAGATAAGGCATATTATACCAGGTGATGCGTATTTTCTGTGCATCACTTTCGAACACGCCGGATACAATCTGCATGTTTTTTACACGCTTCACTGCCAGCGGTCCCTGAAACTGACCATACAGAGCAGCCGTCATGCCGTCTGTTACGGCATCCGGCTTCTGTATTTCCCCGTACGTTTCATACGTTCTCGGATAGTAGGAAAGCAGTTCTCCGACATTCGTTACGCCCACTTTTGCAAACAGCTTTTCTGTCTTTTCACCAATTCCTTTTAGCTCTGTAAGCGGTGATAATGTATTCATAATTACTCCACAGAAACAACATAATAATAGATCGGCTGACCTCCGGCATAGACTTCCACATCACAGGAAGGATATTTTTCCGTCAGTGCCTGTTCCAGTTTTTCTGCATCTTCGGCTTTTGTATCCTCTCCGTAATATACCGTGATCAGTTCTGCATCATCGGCATCCATCAGGGCAATCGTTTCCAGTGTAACATCCTGAATCTCTTTTCCGACCGCAAGGATTTCATGATCGCCGATTCCCATGATATCACCCTCATGGATCTCCTTGTCATCAATGTGCGTGTCACGCACTGCATAAGTGATCTGTCCGGTTTTTACATTTTTGATCTCTTCAGACATTGCCTCCGTATTTTCTTCCACAGAAGCCTCGGCACTGTAAGTGACAACGGCTGTGATTCCCTGCGGAACGGTTTTGGTCGGAATCACGATCACTTCTTTGTCTTTGGTCAGAAGTTTTGCCTGATTTGCTGCCAGAATAATGTTTTTATTATTCGGAAGAATGTAAATCGTCTCCGCATTTACTTCTTCGATCGCACGCAGCATATCTTCGGTACTCGGATTCATGGTCTGACCGCCTTCGATCAGATAATCAACGCCCAGTTCGCGGAAGATTTCACCGATACCCTCACCAATGGAAACGGAAATAAATCCGACCGGCTTCGGCGGCACCATTTTTTTACGCTCTTCTTCTTCGAACTTCTGCTGTTCTGCAACTTTTGCCGCATCTTTGATCAGTTTCTCCTGATGCTCCTCACGCATATTGTCGATTTTGATACGGGTCAGTGAGCCGTAAGTGAGTGCTCTGGAGATTGCTTTGCCAGGGTCATTTGTATGTACATGGACCTTGACAACATCTTCATCTGACACAACAACGATGGAATCACCGATGGACTCCAGAAATCCTTTGAACTCCTGCTCCGTCTGCGGTGTATACTCTTTCTCGAGCATGATAATAAATTCGGTACAGTAACCGAATCGAATCTCTGCCTGAGCCGGTGCTTCCTTTTCCTGTGCCGGGGCTTTTTTAGTGCTTTCAGCCGGTTCAACCGTATAATCGATCTCTTTTCCAAGAAATGCATCGTAAGCACCCTTTAACACCTGCACAAGTCCCTGTCCACCGGAGTCTACAACGCCTGCTTCTTTCAGAACCGGCAGCATCTCCGGTGTCTTTGCAAGGACAGCATCTGCCTCTTCGATCACCTGTTTTAAGAAATCATCCAGCGAAATATCATTCTCTGCAAGCTCCAGTGCTTTGTCTGCTGCACCCTTTGCCACTGTGAGGATCGTGCCTTCCTTTGGCTTCATAACTGCTTTATATGCAGTCTCCACTGCTTTCTGAAAAGCAGCTGCCAGAATCGCAACATCAATCTCCTCATACTTTTTGATTCCTTTTGTAAATCCACGGAACAGCTGAGAGAGGATAACACCTGAGTTACCGCGTGCTCCGCGAAGAGATCCGGAAGAAATCGCTTTTGCAAGTACTTCCATCGTCGGATCTTCCAGTGCCGCTACTTCTTTGGCCGCAGCCATGATGGTCATGGTCATGTTGGTTCCGGTATCACCGTCCGGTACCGGGAAAACATTCAGTTCATTGATCCATTCTTTCTTTGACTCCAGGTTTTTTGCTCCTGCCAAAAACATTTTGGCAAAAAGTGTGGCATTTATTGTATTTATTTCCACAACGAGTTCCTCCTTAATCTATCGGTCTGACACCTTCTACATAAATATTGATCTCATGAATCTCCATACCGGTAAATTCTTCGACTTTATATTTGACATTGTTGATCAGATTGTCTGCAACCGCAGAAATGCTGACGCCATAAGCCACGATCACATGAAAATCAAGTGAAATTTTATTATCCTCAACGGTAACCTGTATTCCATTTTTCAGACTGTCTTTCTTCAGAAGTCTTACCAGACCGTCTTTCATGCTCACCGTTGCCATACCGACAATTCCAAAACACTCTACTGCAACACTTCCGGCATAGGTAGCGATCACATCCGTGTCGATCAAAATCGAACCCAGTTCTGTTTCCATTCTTCCTTTCATATCATGATACCTCCTATGTTAATAGCTGTATTATTTATTCATTATAACCTGTTTCATATAAAAAGAAAACATGAAAAATCATTTTTTACAGTTTTTTTAAATTTTCGCATTTTTTACTTGCATTATCATGCAGCTTCTGGTAGAATACTTATTGTTGTGAGCCTATTGTAGGCAATATAATGTCAAGGAGGTGCAGTCATGGCTAGATGTGCTATTTGTGATAAGGGAGCTCATTTCGGTAACAACGTGAGTCATTCTCATAGAAGATCCAATAAAATGTGGAAATCTAACATTAAATCTGTTCGCGTTAAAGTAAACGGTGGAACAAAGAAAATGTATGTATGTACTTCATGCTTACGTTCTGATAAAGTTGAAAGAGCATAAGGATCATAAAATAAAAACATGGATATAAAAGAGCAGGGATAGAACGACCGATGTCCCGGCTCTTTTTTCTTTTGCTCAAATTCTCATTCCGGTCAGAGCGTTTCAGAGCATCATATCTGATCTTATACAGCAAAAGAGCGGGGAAACCTTTTTGGGTTCTCTCCCGCTCTTTTTTCTTGCTGTCGGATGTTTCTTTGGAACGGTTCTGTTACAGAGTAGCTTTTACTGTTCCGGAAACATGTTCCGTTTTTTTATTTTTTTACAGTTGCTTTCTTTGGCAGACCTGCTTTTTTCAGCATTTTCTTATACTTGGAAAGCTTCTTGGCCGGTACGGTCACTTTTGCTTTTGCATCGATCTTGCTGAATGCTTTGCTTCCGATGGAAGTAATGCCGGTTGCTTTCTTCATATTGACAGTCTTCAGTTTGCTGCAGCCTGCAAATGCATTTTTCTCAATCTTCTTCACATTGCTTCCGATCGTAACTTTCTTCAGCTTCTTACAGCTCTTGAATGCATTTTTGCTGATCCGTGTTACTTTGTAGGTAACGCCGTTGATCTTAACGGTTTTGGCAACGTTTACAGAAGTCACTTTCTTATCTGCTGTAACAACTGCTGCTGTCTTCTTCTTTGCGTTCAGGATCTGATAAGTGACCTTATTCAGAACTCTCTTGTTCACAGTCGGTTTTTCCGGCTCACCTGGTTTCTCTGTAGGTCTCTCGGTCGGTTTTTCCGTTGGTTTTTCCGTTGGTTTTTCTGTTGGTTTTTCTGTTGGTTTTTCGGTCGGTTTTTCCGTTTCCGCTTTCTTCAGTTTTGCTTTTGCATCCTGTAAAGCGGTCAGCAGGTTCTGCAGCTCCTCTGTTGTTGCATCTGCTTTGGCATTTGCAGCGTTTTCATATGCTGTTTTAAATACTGCCCAGCTTTCTTTCGTGTAAGTACCGGATGCATTACCATCTTCGTAGATACCCTTTGTTTCTGCATTTTCCACTGCGTTTTTCAGAGCGGTATTTGCCTGTTCGATTTCCTCTTTTTTCAGATCTTCGCCGGTCTGTTTCGGGCACTCCAGTGTGATGATCTCACAGATAGACGGTGCTGCTTCACCCCAGGTGATCTTTACATCGTATACCTGATCATATCCATACGTGTAGAAGGTGTTCAGGCTCTTATCCAGTTTACCGATCGTCTCCCAGGTGTCTGCACCGGTACGGATGGAAACTTCTGCATTGCTGATGGATTTCTGTACAATGTTCAGTTTGCGGACATTGGTTGTATCAGACAGATGATATACCAGAGAACCTTCGGTCTTATCCGTCATATCCGGCTCAAATGCGGTTGTCAGGTCACCGTCGTTTAAGTTCCAAGGCTCGTATCCTCTTTTTAATTTTGCATCGGTTTCAAAGGTCGGGTCATTGATGGTCTTGATATATTCTCCGCCGTTGATCTGGATCTCATTGAGTTCTACCCAACGAGCACTGTATCCTGCATTAAAGTACAGACGGATGTATTTTGCTTTTACATTGTTAATGTTTGCATTTTCAACATAAGAATATGCTACATCTACAGTGTCATGTGTCCAGCCATTTTCTGCCGGTTTGGTGTCGCGGTCTGTTCCGTCGTTTTCGATACCGTCACCGATCTTGATAAGGTCTATCCAGGTTTTATTATCAACAGATGCCTGGATCACTGCATCACGCGGATAATCGATTGCAGTATCCAGAACATATACTTTCAGAGATTTCAGTGTGATTTCCTGTCCGAGTGTATATGTTATATAATCGTCTTTTGCCGGTGTTGCACAATATTTTGCCTTCGATGTCAAATCGCCGTCCATCCAGTTTGCGGTCGTACCAAGTTTTCTTGCATCCTCACTGTTTGACGCTCCGCCAATGTTTGTTTCAAGCAGATCCATAGCCCCGATCTCATCGTTTGTCACTTCAAATTTGCTCAGGCTGAAGGTAACATCCGTACTTCCGTTGTTGATCAGGCGAATGTAACGTGCACTCTTTGCAGATGTGCTATCTGTCCACTCTTTCTGATTCAGGGAAGTCTGCAGAGTCAGTTTGTCAGTTCCGTTGCCTTCTGTATTGATGGATGCAATTGCATGGATACGGTCAAGTTTCAGTCCGATGTACTGTCCTGCTTTCAGGGTTACATTGTCTCTTGCATAAACTTTGGAAACTTCATCCCCATAAGTTACTTTCCAGTTCTCATCGTTTGTATTGGTATAATCCATAACATCGCCGGTTGCTTCTGCTTCTTTTCCACAAACAGAGAACTCGTTAAATTTAATCCATTTTTGACGGTCTTTATTGTTTACCAGTTTAATATAGCGTACAGATGCACCTTTTAAATCTTCCTCATAAGTATCGGTGCCATTGGCTGTTCCGGTCTGTGCAGATTTTGAACTCCAGCTGTTTCCATCTTCTGAATATTCAAGATGGTATTTGATCCATTTATCTTCACTGCCCGCACCCATGACGATACGCACTTTGTATACTTCTTTTGCTTCACCAAGATCCATCTGGATATAATCTCCGGCAACGCTGGTATCTTCGGAAGCCGGTTTAAACCAGGTAAAGGTAGCATCATCCCCATCTGTCACATTGGACAGCGGATAACTTCCGGACTGATACAGAGTCCATCCGCTCGTATAGCTGATAGTTCCGGTATATTTGTTATCTGCTGCTTCGCTGTTGCCAGCTTTTTCAAATGCATCACAGGAAATCTCACGGATGATCAGCCAGCGGTTTTTATCGTTGTTGCTGTTCTTCCAGCGGAATCCTTTGATCTCTTTTGCTTCTGCAAGCTCCAGAGTTACATCTGTGGTAGAACCGGCTGCCGGCTGTGTTTCAAATGCCGTCCAGCTGCTGCCGTCTGTCGTATATTCCATAACACCGTTTGGAATATAATCATTTTCGTGTCCGCTGCATGCCAGTGCGACCGTCATTTTTTTAACCGGTGTCATCTGGTTAAAGAGAAGTCCTACATAGTCACCAGTCTGCTGGTCGGTCTGGATCTGGAAATTGGTATTTAAGTTTCCATCAATTGCATTGGCTGCATTTCCCGTATTTCCGGAGTTTTCTGTTCCGCCGACACGGTAGATCAGAGTTCTTTCCAGTTTGATGTGTTCCGGATCAATGATCTGTTTTACAGTATCAGAAACATTTTTCATAACTTTTTCGGTAAACGGAACAATGTAGAGAAGACCTGCTGTCGCATATTTTGTTTCATTTACATAACGGAATCCATAAGTCCGGGAACGTTCATATAAAGTCTGTGCTGCAGAATAGTGCTCCCATACTTTATCATTTTCTTTTGTCTGAACGGCTTTGAGTGCATCCATCAGCTCGATATCTGCTTCACACTCATCACGCAGACACGCAAGGAACGGTGTCATCTGCTCGCTCAGACGTTTATTGGTGCCATCTGTCAGATATTTTACAGCTGCATCGTAAATGGTCTTGAACTCGTTACGCATATCATCCAACTCTGCTGTCGTAACCGTTCCTGCTTCTACTTTTTTCTGAATCTCTGCCAGCTTGTTTTTCAGGTCAACAGACTCTTCGAATTTTGCCTGTCTTCCGGCTGTCTGAACCGGTCCCTGATAGATCATATGTTTTGCCACTTCACGCAGGGCTTTAGAAGAATCGGATTCCAGTGCAGTAACATGGTCGATATATTTAAAGGAATCTTCCCATGCCTGATCACCTTCTTCTTTTGCATCCCATGGTTTCCAACAATAATCTGCTGCAGTAAAGATCGCTACTTTGGAAGGTTCTGAATGCTGCATCGGGTTGAGGATGATACCTTCATATTTATGACCGTCAATTCCGGTATGCAGGATGGTATTGTGACCACCCATGATCAGACCTGTTTTATAGTTATCGTTGCACGGCCAGTTTACCCACATGTAAGGATAACGTCCTGCAACGCCATTGGATGCTACATTGTTATAGAAGTTATCTGCAAAGTTTGCACTTACCTGTCCCCATACTGCATTACCGGTCATCAGCATATGTACCTGTCTGTTGGCAGAAGCATTGATGCCTTTCAGTTTTGCAGAGGAACCATTTCCCATGTAGTCTGTCGGGCAGTACAGGATATCGGTTTTCAGATCCGGATATCTGGAGTTCTTCAGTTCCGTCAGCCATTTTGTCAGGTCATTGAGCAGTCTGCTTAAGTTTGCTGCACTTGATCCGGTCGCATCATCTTCCAGAAGGGCAATCTGACGCACGCCGGATTCGATCACCTGCAGATATTTTGCTTTTACGGTTGCCAGATCTGCATTGTAATTGTTGAAATTAAATGCACTGTTCATAAATGGATGCAGAGCATATACGAAAAAGCATTTGTTTTCGTTTCCTGCCTGGGCAAGTTTCTTGATGTTTTCAAGATTTTCAGTCGGATACAGCTCTCTCCACTGACTGTTGTGATATGGATCATCCTTTGGTGCGAACACATACTGGTTCATCTTAATCTCACCGCCGAATTTCATCAGATCAATACGGTCTTCCAGTGACCACGGATTTCCATAATATCCTTCGATAAATCCACGGAACTGTACTTCTGCATAGTCTGTCACCGTCAGCTCTTTGATCTTTTTGTCTGCGGAAAGCTGTTCAAAAATGCGTTTCAGAGTGGTGACACCGTAAAAGGCTGCATCGGTGTCTTTGCCAAGTACTACAATTTTACCGCCCTTAACATACAGCATATAAGCATCGTAGTTGTCAAAGGTTGCTGCAACAGCTCCATTGGCTTTTCCGTAGGTGTCAGCTGCATCCCCGGAACCATAAACACCAACGATCAGCTCGGTCTTGTCTGACGCTGCACTTTCGTTTCCGGTCAGTTTCAGCACGTTCAATGTGTCTGTGATACGTGTTTTCGTGTAACTGTCAATGCCGCTTCCGATTGTCAGTTTTACCTGATCGGTGAGCTGCATCTCTTTGTCACCGTAGGTGACATTTTGTGGTGTCGGGTAGATCTCATACTCTCCTGCTTCTTCTACTACGCCTGCATAGGCAGGAATACAGAACAGCATAAGCATTGCCAGAAAAGCAACGAGCTTCATACCCAGTGATGTTGTTTTCTTTTTCATGTGTTTCCTCCTTTTCTTTTTGTACCCCTGCACAAAAACTTCTTTATAAACAGGCAGGGATACGTTACTTTTACTATAACAATTTCCGTAAGTTGCGTCAACTGTTATCTTCAATCTCTGTCGGAAAAGACGCCTGCTTCTGCCGGGATGAATACATGATCCAGAACCGGATCTGTCGGATGCTTTGCATTTTTTACCGCCTCTTCACAGAAATAATCCTGTGCACAGATCAGCGTCTTTTTCCCTCTTTTATCAATCTTTTCATAGCTTCCGTCCGGCTGCAGGATGTGAGCCTTCAGATTATCAGCAAGCTGGATATCCAGAATATGTTTTGCCTGCTGTTTGATCTTTTCATCTTTTAATGGAAATACGATCTCAACACGTTTGTCCAGATTTCGCGGCATCCAGTCCGCACTGCCCATATACAACTCTTCTGCCCCGTCATTATAGAAATAGAAGATACGGGCATGTTCCAGGAAATTGCCGACGATCGAACGTACCGATATGTTTTCGCTGATATGCGGGATGCCGACCTTCAGACAGCAGATGCCGCGGATGATCAGTTCGATCTTCACCCCTGCCGCCGATGCCGCATAGAGTGCCTCGATGATCTCCCGGTCACACAGGGAATTCATTTTTGCAATGATATGGGCTTCTTTTCCCGCCAGTGCCCAGTTCTTCTCTCGTTCGATCAGTCTTAAGAAACGTTTGCGGAGCCAGATCGGTGCAACGATAAGGTCGTTCCAGTGTTTTGGTTCGGAATAGCCGGAGAGCATGTTAAATACTGCAGTCGCATCTTCTCCGATCGGTTCTGCACAGGTCAGAAGACCGCAGTCTGTATACAATTTTGCCGTAGAATCGTTATAATTTCCGGTTCCGAGATGCACATAACGGCGGATACCGTCTTCTTCTCTCCGGACAACCAGGGTGATCTTGCTGTGTGTTTTCAGACCCACCAGTCCATAGATCACATGACAGCCTGCTTTTTCCAGCTTTTTCGCCCAGATGATATTGTTTTCTTCATCAAAACGGGCTTTTAATTCCACCAGAACAGAAACCTGTTTGCCGTTCTCTGCCGCCTGTGCCAGTGCTGCAATGATCGGTGAATTACCGCTGACACGATAAAGTGTCTGCTTAATCGCCAGAACATTCGGATCCTTCGCTGCCTGTTTTACAAAATCTACGACCGGGTTAAACGTCATGTATGGATGATGCAGTAAAATGTCACCTTTGCGGATATTGGCAAAAATGCTGTCATCGTTCATCAGTGCCGGTACCGGCTGCGGAATATATTTTTTCACTTTGCAGTCTTCAAACCCTTCCATGCCGTACAGCTTCATCAGAAAAGTCAGATCCAGCGGTCCGCCTATCTCAAATACATCGCTGTCTTTCACGGCAAACTCTTCTTTTAAGATATCCAACAGCCGTTTGTCGATCTTTCCTTCGATTTCCAGACGGATCACTTCGCCCCACTGACGTTTCTTTAACTGTTTCTGGATCTCTTTGAGCAGATCCTCTGCTTCATCCTCATCAATGGATAAGTCTGCATTTCGCATAACACGGTATGGATGTGCACATACGACATCGTAACTTAAAAACAGCTGTCCGATGTTCCGCTCAATGATCTCTTCCAGAAGGATCACACGTTTTTCTCCGTCTTTTCCTTCCGGAAGTTCCACAATCCTTGGCAGGACAGACGGCACCTGCACCGTTGCAAAATCCAGTGTCTTATGCTTTTCCTTGTCGTCTTTTCTGCAGATCAGGGCACCGATATTCAGGGTCTTGTTGCGGATCAGCGGAAATGGTCTGGAAGAATCCATCGCCATCGGTGTCAGAACCGGATAGACATTTTCCTCAAAATAAGCATCCACAAATTTTTTCTGCTCTTCGCTCAGACTCTCGTGCTCGGAAATAATTTTCAGCCCCCGCTTTTTCAGAGCCGGGATCAGAGAGCGATTGTAAGTAGAATACTGCAGATCTACCAGTTCGTGTGTCTCTTTTAAGATTTTTTTCAGCTGCTCCGAAGCCGTCATCCCGGAAATATCCTTTTTTGTATAACCTGCGTGCACCATATCTTTCAAAGATGCCACACGGATCATAAAGAATTCATCCAGATTGGATGCTGTGATACTTAAAAATTTCAGCCGTTCAAATAGCGGAAGTGAGGCATCTCTTGCCTCTCCCAAAATGCGGTTGTTAAAACCCAGCCAGCTTAATTCTCGGTTTGTATAGTATTCTGCTTTTTTTAAATCCATTTCACCCATACGGACATACCTCCTTCGTTACATCATTTTTTTCTGACGCAGCACCGGACGGATGCTGAACACTTCCTCGAAAAATTCTGCTTTTTTTGCAAACTCTTTCTTTTCCAGTGACAGATCTTCGTCCGAATAAAGCTGAATGACCAGTTCGTTTTCGTGCAATATCTGTTTTGCCTCTTTGGTCTTCTGCTTGTGGCTGCGGTCCAGCGAATTTACCACTCCGAGGATTGCCGTCAGTTTGGCAATGGTCAGATAATTTTCCCTTGTCATCCGGCTGCTTCCGATCTTGTCGTATCCTTCCAGCGGCACCGTATTATATTTTACCACATTTGCCACAATTTCTTTCTCTTCTTCCGATAATCCGATGATATCCATCGCCATGATTATATGGTACGCGGACTCTCCGGCATTTGACAGGCTGATAAATTTACCGCATCCATGCAGGATCACCGCAATGCGGAGCAGCAGGCGGTCCCGGTCATCGAATCCCTGGCTCTTTTTGATCTTGTCAAAAATACCAACTGCCAGATCTTCGCACACTTTGATATGCGACTTGCTGCACTGATAACGTTTGGCAGCATTTCTTGCAGCCGCCAAGATATCCTCATCAAAGTCATGGCCGAGTTTCAAAAGCCGGTTCTGCTGTGCATATTCATACGCCATGCCATCAGTCAGATGCAGACCCGGCATCCAGATATTCTCCACATCGGCTGCTTCCAGGAAACAACGGTAAACGACAAGAGACGGACGCAATACCGAGATCACATCTTCCGGAACCTCGCAGCGTCCTGCCGCATCTTCGTCAGAACGGTAGATCATGTCATCGTAAAAATTCAGGAAATCCGATCTTGTCATCACATTTTTATGAACGGCATCGCCGATATGATCTCCGACCACGATCAGATTGGAGATCACACGATCCTTCAGATACAGCTTTTTGTATGACAGAAATTCATTTTTCACAACTTCTGTCAGAAGTGTCTCATAATGCTTCAGGCTCACACCCTCATTCATCATCCGTTCACGCAGCCGCAGATTTCCGATTTTCATATTCTGGCTTGCAACAAGACGATCCTTGTCAAACAGAGAAATCTGAATGCTGCCGCCGCCGACATCTACGATCGCCGTTCCTTTCTGGATGATACGGTTGAATTCATTTTCCCTGGATGCGATCGATTTATAATCCATAAAACGCTGTGATGCATTTGAGAGAACTTCCACTTCCAGACCGGTATGGCGTTTCACACGGTCCAGAAAAACAAGCTGGTTACCCGCTTCTCTTACTGCACTCGTGGCACACACACGCCAGTCATCCACGCGATATCCTTTCATAATCCTTACAAAGTCATTCAGAACCCGGCAGAGCTCATCGGTCATCTCCACACCGATCTTGCCATCACGGTATACATCTTTGCCAAGTTCCATGCGATGGCACACGCAGTCGATCTCTTTGATTCCTTTTCCGGAAGTGATCTGAAAAATCTTCATTTCCACTTCATAGGAACCTATATCGATTGCTGCAAAAAGTTTCATACTCACACATCCTTTCTCTCCTGTCCAAGCAGATGATCAATAAACTGCTGTGCAGTACGTCCGGAAAGTCCGCCATACTGCAGTTCCCACTGATTTGCCTTTAAAAACAGCTCTTCTTCCGACATCGTAATTCCGTGTTTGTCTGCCAGGACGCGGACGATATTCTGAAATTCTTTTTTGCTCGGTGAACCAAAATAAATCTTCAGTCCGAAACGATATGCCAGTGACAGTTTCTCCTGCACCGTATCAGAAGTATGCAGATCGTCTCTTCGCTCTTCCTTGTCACTGAATTTTTCACGGATCAGATGTCTGCGGTTGGAAGTCGCATAGATCAGTACATTTTCCGGCTTGCGTTCCAGTCCGCCTTCGATCACGGCTTTCAGGTATTTATATTCGATTTCAAATTCCTCAAAGGAAAGATCATCCATATAGATAATAAAACGATAATTTCTGTTTTTGACCTGAGCGATCACATCATTCAGATCCTGGAACTGATGTTTGTAAACTTCAATGATACGCAGTCCCTGGTCGTAATATTCATTGAGAATGCCTTTGATGCTGGAGGATTTTCCGGTGCCGGCATCACCAAAAAGCAGACAGTTGTTTGCTTTTCTTCCCTGCACAAAAGCTTCAGTATTTTCGATCAGTTTCTTCTTTGCCAGCTCATAACCTACCAGGTCATCCAGGTGTACGTGTGCGATCTTGGTGATCGGCACGATCTGTACGCCATCTTCATCATGTGCCACGCGAAATGCCTTATGCAGTCCCAGTTTTCCCACACCGAAATCTTTGTAGAAAGAAGTCATATCTTCTTTAAATTCATGCACATCTTTTGCTCCTGCAAGTTTTTCGCTCAGTTCACAGATCCGATCACGAATACGCTCGTTAAATACTTTGCTGCTCTGCGGTGCATTAACATAATCTGTAATCATGAAAAAGCAATGTGCACCCAGCTTTTCTTCCAGTGCCTCAAAGTTTAGGGCATATAGTTCACGAAAAATCTCATAATCATGCTCCACCAATGCATTGATGCTGCCATCCACCTCGCCGCGGATCTCGCTTGCATGACTGAACACATTTTCATTGTTTACCAGAAGCCAGGTCAGATAGCTGTGCCATAAATTTCCTTCAAATCCATAAGTACCGGCAAGTTCGGTCAGTTTGTGGATACAGGAAAAATAAAGCCCACGAAGATCCGAAACCGGCATCCCCATCGTTTCTGTCTCTTCCACGATAAATGCCATATCGTTTAAGACCTGATCCTGTTCCTGCTCATATTCTCGGTATACGATTAATTCATCAATTCGAAACATTTTTATCAACCTTTCCAAAAACAGCAGCTTTTTTGCAAAAGCCGCTGTATTTTCAGTAATTTCCAAGTATTTTCATATTCGTTGCCTCTTCGCGGATACCACGCAGGGCATTTTTGACCGCACTGTCGTTTAAATTGCCCTCGAAATCAATGAAGAAACGGTACTCCCAGTTGCGTCCCGGGATCGGTCTGGACTGGATTCCGAACATATTCAGATTGTTATAAATAAAGTGAGACAACATATGATACAGAGTACCGCTTGCATGCGGCAGTTCAAAGCATACACTGATCTTTCCGGCATTTTTCTCATAGATTGGCTTGCTGCTGACAATAATAAAACGCGTCACATTCTGGTCATTATGACAGATATTTTCTGCAAGAACAGAAAGCCCGTAGAGTTCACCTGCCGCACGGCTTGCGATCGCAGCCTGATTTCTCTTCTGCTCCTCCTTAACTCTCTTGGCAGAGGCAGCTGTATTTTCTGTTTTGACGGTTTTCCAGGACGGATGGTCCTCCAGATAATGTTTGCACTGTGCAAGCGCCTGCGGATGAGAATAAACGGTATCAATCTCCTCCACAGAAACTCCCGGAAGTCCCAGAAGCACATGCTGTACTCTCACACCCTGCTCGCCCACAATATAAAGCTGATATTCTGTCAGAAGATCATAAATATCTGTTACAATCCCTTCTGTAGAATTCTCGATTGGAAGCACCGCATAATCGGCCATCACGGGGAAT
>ERZ827488.2830-NODE-2830-length-15596-cov-8.141432_pt1 | contig 15596 bp, 10 predicted proteins | sample MGYA00519771_ERZ827488 | MGnify/ENA primary metagenome ERZ827488 (study PRJEB31778, sample SAMEA3449323) | human gut metagenome | biome: human gut; feature: human-associated habitat; material: faeces | place: United Kingdom | collected 2010/2012 ... | reverse complement strand
CTCATCTGACGGAAGTTTTTCATCAGTCTGATAATATGCTGAGGGAACTGACAGATAAGAATCTGAACTATCTTCATATGTGGGGTGAGAATCTGCAGGATATTTCCAGCGAAGGTGAAATTCGGGATTATATAAAGAAAGCGCAGGAAGATGCCGGTTTTTTAGACTTCTTTTTTCTGTCAGCTGACGGGAACTATAAGATGGCAACAGGGGAAACCGGATACCTTGGATTACAGGAAAATATTGAAGATGAGATCCGGCAGGGAAATGATGTGATAGCGAATGCAGCGGTTCCCGGAAAATCCCAGCTGCTTGTTTTTGCCACAGCTAAGGCTCATGGAATTTATCAGGGATTTGAATATGATGCCATTGCCATTGCTTATGAAAACTCTGATATCGTAGATGTACTGGATATTTCTGCTTTTGCTGGAAATGCCCAGAGTTTTGTTGTTCATCCTGATGGCCGTGTTGTGGTTGATCATTCTTCTGAGGCATGGGGGAACGTGTATAATTTCTTCGGTGTTCTGAGAGAGCATTCTGATATGTCTGAAAAAGAGGTCAATGAACTTTCAGAGAAGTTTAAAGCAGGACGTACCGACGCGATGCTGCTGAATCTGGATGGAAGAAACTATTATCTGGTCTATGAAAAATCAGATATTCAGGACTGGATGTTTTTGGGACTTGTCCAGGCGGATATCGTCAATGCCAGTATGAACAGTCTGCAGCGTAGTACGATACTTCTTGTTGGTGCGGTCGTGCTCTGTATTGCCGCTTTACTTATTAGTTTTATTATTCAAAAAGGCAGAATAAACCTCAGGAAAAAGGATACGGAGATTCTGTACAGGGACGAGCTGTTTCAAAAGCTTTCAATGAATGTAGATGACGTCTTTCTGATGCTGGATGCAAAAACATATCAGGCAGATTACGTCAGCCCAAATGCGGAAAAGCTGCTGGGTATTACGGTAGAACAGATTCGTAAAGATATTTGTATTCTGGGAAAACTACATCCAGAGGAACAGGAAGATTCGGAGAAAAATTATATGGAGAAAATCCAGGTTCATGAGCAGAGGGAATGGGATTTTGAATATGTTCATCTGAAGACAGGGGAAAAACGCTGGTTCCATAATATTGTAATGGGCAGTGAGGTAAACGGAAAAAGGAAATATATCCTGGTTATGTCGGATCGTACCTCTGACTGGAAAATGAACCAGGCACTTTCTGAGGCGGTACATGCGGCGGAGACAGCAAACCAGGCAAAGAGTACTTTCCTTTCTAATATGTCTCACGATATCCGGACACCAATGAATGCGATTATCGGTTTTACCACACTGGCTGTAAGTAATATTGATAATCAGGAAAGAGTCCAGGATTATCTGGGTAAGATTCTTTCCTCCAGTAACCATCTGCTCTCATTGATCAATGATATATTGGATATGAGCCGGATTGAGAGTGGAAAGATACATCTGGAAGAGACAGAGGTCAGTCTGTCGGATGTGCTTCATGATCTGAAGACGATCATCAGTGGGCAAATCCATGCGAAGCAGCTGGAACTTTATATGGATGTCATGGATGTTACAAATGAAGATGTTTACTGTGACAAGACTCGGCTGAACCAGGTGCTGCTGAATCTTTTGTCTAATGCGGTTAAGTTTACACCTGCAGGAGGAACCGTTTCTGTCCGGCTGAAACAGTATCCGAAGGCAGTAAAAGGCAGCAAGCTGTATGAGATCCGGGTAAAGGATACCGGAATCGGTATGAGTCAGGAATTCGTGCAGAAAATTTTTTCTCCTTTTGAGAGGGAGAGGACTTCCACTGTGAGCAGAACCCAGGGCACAGGGCTTGGCATGGCAATCACCAAGAATATTGTGGATATGATGGGCGGAACTATTGAGGTTCAGACAGAACAGGGCAAAGGTACCGAATTTATTGTCTGTCTGCCATTACGGATTCAGTCTGAGCGCCAACGTATAGAGAAAATCGCAGAACTGGAAGGGCTTAAGGCACTGGTTGTAGATGATGACTTTAATACCTGTGACAGTGTGACAAAAATGCTTGTAAGGGTCGGAATGCGTTCGGAATGGACACTTTCCGGCAAGGAAGCTGTTCTCCGTGCACGGCAGTCTATGGAACTAGGAGATGCGTTCCACGCTTATATCATTGACTGGCGTCTGCCAGATATGAATGGTATTGAAGTCACCCGTCAGATCCGCAGCCTTGGTGATGATACACCGATCATTATCCTGACCGCATATGATTGGTCAGATATCGAGGCAGAAGCCAGAGCAGCAGGGGTGACTGCATTCTGTGCGAAACCGCTGTTCATGTCAGATATCAGAGATACCTTGATGACTGCTATCGGCCAGAGTCAGGCTGAAGTAGAAGATTCAATTCTTCCAGAAGCAGGTTCAGATTTCAGAGGCAGATGTATACTACTTGTGGAAGATAACGAACTGAACAGTGAAATTGCGGTGGAAATTCTGAAAGAATATGGATTTCTGGTTGATACTGCCGAAAATGGCGCAGAGGCAGTGGAGAAAGTTAAGAATTCGACTCCAGGTAAGTATGATCTGGTGCTGATGGATGTGCAGATGCCGGTAATGAATGGATACGAGGCCACCCGTCAGATTCGTGCGCTGGATGATCCGGCACTGTCGGGAATCACCATCCTTGCCATGACTGCTAATGCCTTTGATGAGGACAGGAAGAAAGCCTTGGAATATGGCATGGATGGATTCTTATCCAAACCGATAGTTATAGAAGAGTTAATCAGTACTTTACACAACAACCTGCTGGATTAGAGCGTGTTTGATCAGGTGTTTGGAACTTCAGAAAATCCGCACGGATAAAGGAAATAAGGAATATGGATAAAAGTAGAAAAAAATCAGCCGTACTATTTGTATGTATATTGCTAGTTCTGGGAATGTGGATGATGTTATCAGTACACAGCCAGGCCGCTGAAACGAATAATGATGAAAAACAGGCACAGACCATTCGTGTCGGCTCATTTGAGGATACCTTTAATTATGTCGACAAAAACGGTGTAAGACGAGGATATGGCTACGAACTCATGCAGGCTCTGGCAGGTTATACCGAATGGAAATTTGAGTATGTGAAATGTGACTGGTCTGACTGTTTTGATAAGCTTGAAAATGGTGAGATTGATATTATGGGTGATATCTCTTACAGCGATGAACGTGCACAAAAGATGCTTTTTTCGGATGAACCGATGGGTGAGGAAAAATATATTCTTTATGCTGATTTATCGAATATGGATATTGGGATGTCTGATTTTAAGTTTATGGACGGGAAACGTGTAGGTGCGCTCATGGATACAGAGCCAGAAATTATGCTGACAGAATGGGAAAATAAAAATGGTATACATACAGAGCATGTAAATGTGAATAATGATAATGATGTCGAAAAGAAATTAGCGAATCATGAGATTGATGCTTTTGTATTTTACTCTTGATTATAATCAGAGTCTTACAGGTGGAGAAAAATCCTGGCTGGAAGAACATGGTGACATCCGGATGGGATTTTTGAACAATGATCCGGCAATCTTTTCCATGGACGAAACAACTGGAAAACTTACCGGTATGCTACCAGAATATGTCTCCTATGCCAAAGACTGTCTGGGAAATCAGACGCTGAAATTTAATATACAGGACTATGATGATTATGATGAAATGCTTCAGGCACTGCAGAATCATGAAATTGACATGATTTTTTATGCCGGCAGAAATCCTGATATTGCAGAAAAAAAAGGCTATGCACTTACAAACACAGCCTGGACCTACAATCTTATGGCAGTAACTGATGAGAAAAATTTTGACGAGGGTAATGTGTATACAGTAGCTGTGCCAAAGGAAAAAGAAGCTTTAAAACAGCAGCTTACCTTTAGTTATCCACAATGGAATCTTGTGGATTATGATTCGTTTGAGGAGGCTGCTGAAATGATTACTAATGAAAAAGCAGACTGTTTTCTCATGGGAGCAAGTCAGGCGATGGTATATGATAACAATCGAGATTTCAAGAGTGTTCCACTTACAAAAACAATGGAGGCATGCTTTGCAGTAAAAGGTGGAGAGGAAACTCTTTTGTCGATACTGAATAAAACTTTAAAGGGCATGCCGTCTGGCATGCTTATAAGCGCACTTGCTATCTATGACAGTACGGCAGATAAGGTAACATTTTTGGACTTTGTAAAAGACAATATGCTTGCTTTTTTTCTCGCCACAGGATTCTCTGCACTCAGCATCATTGTTATTATCCTCGTACTTTTACGCAAGGCAAGGAAAGCAGAAGCTGCCGCAAAGCTTGCTGCAAATGATACACAAAAACTTAATGAGAAACTGGAAATCGCTTTGAAAAAAGCAGAGGATGCCAGTCTCGCAAAGACCAGTTTTCTTAACAATATGTCACATGATATCCGTACTCCTATGAATGTAATTCTGGGTTATGCACAGCTTATGGAGAATGAACTAAATGGAAAAGACATACCTGAAGTTTTGGAACATCTGGAAAAACTGCAGCAGTCTGGAAATCTTCTTCTGTCAATCATAAATAATGTATTGGATATGGCCCGGATTGAGAGCGGAAGGATGGAGATTGATGAGAATTACTGCCGGATTGAAGATGTCTGGAAATCTTTGTTTGCAGTATTTGATGAGAAAGCAAGGAAAAAGAATATTTCGCTTCATTACACGATGAATGTAGAGCATGAGCATGTATTGACAGATGTTACCAAGGTAAAAGAAATATTGGTCAATATTCTGAGCAATGCTATAAAATATACTCCAGCAGGTGGTTCTGTTATGGTATATGTAGATGAATTACCTTGTGATGAGTCTGGATACATGATAGTGAGGATCAGAATCAGCGATACCGGAATCGGTATGAGTCAGGATTATCTGACAAAGATTTTCGAAGCATTCACGCGTGAGAAGAACACCACAAAGAGCAAAATCGCAGGAACCGGACTGGGCATGTCAATAGTCAAGAATTATGTTGACCTGCTTGGTGGAACAATAGATGTAGAGAGTGAGCTTGGCAAGGGCAGTACCTTTACAGTTACATTAAAACACAGGATAGCGGATGAAAGATATTATGTAAAAAAGCATATTGAAGAGTCTGGAACAGGAAATGAAATCCTTGAAGGCAGGAATATCCTTTTAGCGGAGGATAATGATTTAAATGCAGAGATTGCAGAGGCAATACTTGAGCGTGCCGGTCTTAGGATAGAACGTGTGGAGAATGGTATTCAGTGTGTGAACAGAATACTGAAAATGCCGGCAGGAACATATGATATGATCTTCATGGATATCCAGATGCCGCAAATGGACGGTTATAAAGCAACACAGACAATCAGAAATTTGCCAGATAAGGATAAAGCGTGCATACCGATTATAGCTATGACAGCCAATGCTTTTGCAGAAGATAAAAAAAAGACGATGGAGGCAGGGATGAATGCACATCTGTCAAAACCATTAAATGTACCGGAACTGATGGATACAATCCGAAAATTCTGTGATGGTAAGCAGATGTGTCAGCGACCGGGAAAAGAATAACAGAGGTATAGCAGAATGAAAAAGAATTCTGTTGTTATATCATTCCGTAAGTGATATACTAAAAAGACAGAAAAAAACCGTGTGGAATTACAGTTTTACTTTCGCATGGTTTCTTTTATACATAATGGTTAGTTACAACTAATATCAAAAATAGTATGAAGGACTACAAAATAGTAGTTATTCCGGTTTTAAAGAAAGGAAAGTGAAAAGCGAATGAATACTTTTTTTGGCATATTGATTCCATTTGTTGGAACAACGCTGGGTGCAGCATGTGTGTTTTTTATGAGAACAACATTTAGCAAATCAGTGCAACGTGCACTTACAGGATTTGCAGCAGGTGTAATGGTTGCTGCTTCAATCTGGAGTCTTCTAATTCCGGCCATGAAACAATCGGAGAAGATGGGAGATTTGTCATTTGTTCCGGCAGTTGCTGGGTTCTGGATTGGTATATTGTTTTTACTCACACTTGATCATTTGATTCCGCATCTTCATGTTGGAAGTGATCAGGCAGAGGGACCGAAAAGCAGGCTTGGCCGTACTACAATGATGGTGTTGGCAGTTACATTACATAACATCCCTGAAGGTATGGCAGTCGGTGTAATGTATGCAGGATTTCTTGCTGGAAATGCACAGATTACAGCAACAAGTGCACTTGCGTTATCACTTGGAATTGCTATTCAGAATTTCCCGGAAGGAGCAATTATATCCATGCCGCTTAGGGCAGAGGGAGAAAGTAAGGGAAAGGCATTTTTAGGTGGTGTACTTTCAGGGGTGGTCGAACCGATTGGCGCAGTATTGACAATTATTGCTGCACAGCTGATAATCCCGGCATTACCATATTTGCTGAGCTTTGCAGCAGGAGCTATGCTTTATGTCGTGGTTGAAGAACTAATCCCTGAAATGTCGCAGGGAGAGCACTCGGATATTGGTACGGTTTTCTTTGCAGTTGGGTTTAGTTTAATGATGATTCTGGATGTGGCACTTGGGTGATAACAAACAGGAAAAGGTATTAGAATATAAATTTGCGGTAATCAATTATATCGGATTTCTAAGATTTTCATAATCAACTTTACAAAATCTAATCAGAATCAGTCCATCCATATTCCACATGGATGCAAATACCGGAATTTCTTTGATATCAGATGTCATTTTTATCATAAGAAAATATCCTTTTTCATCCCTTCTTCTGCAATATTATGATTATATGGTACATTATAAATGTGGAATTTACAAAGGTTAAGCGCATAACCCATTACAAAATTTGCATTCGATTTTTGTGATATTTTACTATTGCATTACGCATTTCCAGCAATCTGTGTGTTAATCATTAATGACATTCTTATCCCACAATAAAACTGTGTCGTAAAATGTGGTAAGAAAATCAGACGAATATATTTTTCCAAAGACTTGTCGTAAAAATGTGGTCAAATCAAGAAAATCGAGTGCGAAAGCAAGTGAGAAATCCCTGTGAAGCCCGTAAAATCAAAGCTTCACCAAAAAATCTCAAAAAATTAGCACTCGTCTCTTGACATGGCTAACAGATAGTGATATATATATGTTATACGAAGTGTAGAACAAATAAGCATCTTCGGGTTAGGAGGAACTTATATGAATATAAATAAATTTACGCAAAAGTCATTAGAAGCAGTAAATAACTGTGAGAAACTGGCTTATCAGTATGGCAGCCCGGAAATCGATCAGGAACATTTTTTATATAGCCTGCTTACGATTGAGGATAGCCTGATTTTAAAATTAATTGAAAAGATGGAAGTGAATAAAGAAGCATTTCTGTCACAGGTACAGCAGGCAGTTGAGAAGAAGCCAAAAGTTTCCGGTGGACAGACTTATATCAGTAAGTCTTTGAATCAGGTACTTGTGAGTGCGGAGGATGAAGCTAAGGCAATGGGAGATGAGTATGTTTCTGTAGAGCATCTTTTCCTTTCTTTAATGAAGTATCCGAATACAGAGATTAAGAAATTGTTTCAGGCATATGGAATTACAAGAGAGCGTTTTCTTCAGGCATTGTCTACAGTAAGAGGTAACCAGAAGGTTGTCAGTGATAACCCAGAAGCCACTTATGAGACATTGGAGAAGTATGGTTATGACCTTGTAGAGAGAGCTAAACAGCAGAAGCTTGACCCGGTTATCGGACGAGACAGCGAGATTCGTAATGTCGTTCGTATTCTTTCCAGAAAGACAAAGAATAACCCGGTATTGATTGGTGAACCTGGTGTTGGTAAAACAGCTGTTGTTGAAGGTCTTGCACAGCGTATCGTGAAAGGTGATGTGCCAGATTCTTTAAAGGATAAGAAATTATTTGCCCTTGATATGGGTTCTTTAGTAGCAGGAGCGAAATATCGTGGTGAGTTTGAGGAACGTTTAAAAGCAGTTCTTGAAGAAATCAAAGCCAGCGATGGACAGATTCTTTTATTCATTGATGAGCTGCACACGATTGTTGGTGCTGGTAAGACCGACGGTGCGATGGATGCCGGAAACCTGTTAAAGCCAATGCTTGCCAGAGGGGAACTTCACTGTATCGGTGCTACAACACTGAATGAATACCGTCAGTATATTGAAAAAGATGCCGCATTGGAGCGTCGTTTTCAGCCGGTTATGGTCGATGAACCTACGGTAGAAGATACGATTTCTATTTTGAGAGGATTAAAAGACCGCTACGAAGTATATCACGGTGTAAAGATTGCAGACAGTGCCTTAGTAAGTGCCGCTGTTTTATCTAACCGTTATATTACCGACCGTTTCCTCCCAGATAAGGCAATCGACCTTGTGGATGAAGCATGTGCGATGATTAAGACAGAATTAGATTCCCTTCCGGCCGACCTTGATGAAGTGCAGAGAAAGATTATGCAGTTAGAAATCGAGGAAGCAGCCTTAAAGAAAGAAACGGATCGTCTTAGTGTAGAACGTCTTGAAAATCTGCAAAAGGAACTCGCCGAATTACGTGAGGAATTTAAGTCGAAAAAGGCTTCCTGGGATCAGGAGAAATCCGCAGTAGAGCGTGTTTCCAAGTTAAAGGAAGAAATCGAAAGTTTAAATAATGAGATTCAGATTGCACAGCGCAATTATGATTTAAATAAAGCAGCAGAATTACAATATGGTAAATTGCCAGAATTGCAAAGACAGTTAGAGGAAGCGGAAGAAAGTGCAAAGAAGAGAGAATCTTCTATGGTTCATGAATCTGTAACTGATGATGAAATCGCAACGATCATCAGCCGCTGGACGGGTATTCCGGTAGCAAAACTTACCGAGAGTGAGAGAAATAAGACATTGAATCTTGATAAGGAACTCCATAAACGAGTTGTCGGTCAGGATGAAGGTGTGGAAAAGGTTACTGAAGCCATTATCCGTTCGAAAGCAGGAATTAAAGATCCGACAAAGCCAATCGGTTCCTTTATGTTCCTCGGACCTACTGGTGTAGGTAAGACAGAACTTGCGAAAGCACTTGCCGCAAGCCTGTTTGATAACGAACAGAACATGGTTCGTATTGATATGAGTGAGTATATGGAGAAATATTCCGTATCTCGCCTGATCGGAGCGCCTCCAGGATATGTAGGATATGAAGAGGGCGGTCAGCTTACCGAAGCCGTCAGAAGAAAACCATACTCAGTTGTTCTTTTTGATGAAATAGAAAAGGCACATCCCGATGTATTTAATGTGCTATTACAGGTACTTGATGATGGGCACATCACCGATTCTCAGGGCAGAACAGTAGACTTTAAGAACACGATATTAATCATGACCTCCAATATCGGTTCCCAGTATCTGCTCGAAGGAATCGATGAAAATGGCAACATCAAGACCGATGCAGAAACTATGGTCATGAATGACCTGCGTTCCCACTTTAGACCAGAGTTTTTGAATCGTCTTGATGAGATTATCATGTTTAAACCTCTTACCAAAGACAATATCGGAGGCATTATTGAGCTTATGCTTGCCGATGTCAACAAACGTCTTGAAGACAAGGAACTTTCTATTCATCTTACCGATGCTGCCAAGAGTTATGTTATCGAACATGGATACGAACCGGCATACGGTGCACGTCCATTGAAGAGATATCTGACAAAACATGTCGATACCCTTGCTGCGAGAATGATACTTTCCGGCGAGGTATATCCACAGGATACGATTGTCATTGACGAACAGGGTGGAGAACTGATTGCTTCTGTGGAACATAGACAATGATGATTTAATTCATTAAATAACGGACAAACAGACGAATCCATGAAATAAAATAATCCATATCTGTGGCTTTAGTCGCAGATATGGATTATTTTATTTCATGGATTCGTCTGTTTAGCCATTTGCTTACCGAATGGAACAGTAAACTACAATTCATTATTCACCATATAATAATAAACCTCCGCAAGGAACTTAGAATTCGTCGGAGCTCCTTTATCTGAATAAGAGGAGCAATGAAAAATTTTCTCAATCTCTTCTAAATCACCTTTTAAAAATCCAATTTCAATTGCATGCCGAATGTTTCGTTCGACCCGGGCGGCTGTACTCGAACATTTTTTAGCAACATCGACATATAACCCTTTTGTAATGTGGTTTAAATAATCAGGATCAAGTGCGATAAGTTCTAATGCGGTTACTATGTAAGAAAAACCAAGCATATTAGCGGGAATTCCGATTTGCATCAAAAGTTTTTGAATTCCTGAGGTTTCGATGCGTAAAACATTTTTAAAATCATTTTCACTGTTTATAGTAAAAATAAGTACTTTTTGATGATCTTCCATAGTGTCGATAAATCTGAAAAGGTCATCTTTAACATGGAAAATTCCCGCAAAATCAATAAAAACGTTAGACATATATTATATCCCCTTCCTTTTTGTTATCTTTTACATTTTAATATGTATATTGACATAATAAAATATTAGGAATAACATAACAATTATAAAAGTTTTTAAAAAGTTATGTCAGTAATGACCCGTGGGAGACAAGATGTTCAGTGATAAGATTCGAGAATTAATGATTGAGAGGGATATATCCCTTACGGATTTGGCGGAACTTTCTGGAGTTCCATTTGAGACATTGCGTAATATTTATTATAGAAAAGTAAAAGATCCAAAAGTATCGACTGCTTTTCAATTAGCAAGTGCGCTTGAAGTTACCGTTGAGTATTTATTAAAAGATATGAGTACGACAGAGGAAGAGGCGGAGAATTCAGAAGGACAGGAGGGCATAGAGGAAGAACTTCTTGAAAATTATAGAGAGTGTGGGAATCATGGAAAGGCAATTATTCGTTTAGTTGCCCGGTTAGAATGTAAGGCAGCAAGAAAAGAAAGATTGAATTTGCGTAAAATGAAACACAGAATCCCATGTTTTATTCCAGTAGGCCGTATTGGAGATGGTATTGATTACAATAGTTGTACGGTAGAAGACGAATACACAATGATTAAAAAGGTTTATCTGGCTATTGAGATTACTAATAATAACTTTGCTCCTGCATATTGTAAAGGAGACAGGATATTATTAGAGAATCGTTTTCCTGAATTAGGAGAATGCGCCGTCTTTACAGATGGAATGAAAGCTTATTTCCGCTATTTTAAAATGGAAGGAGAAATGTACTGTTTAAAATGCCTGAATGGAAGAGGGAAAGATATGCTGCTTCGGCGAATGGATGAAGTAGACTGTCTCGGCACCTGTATTAGTGTGATTAGGAAATAGGGCATATAGGGGTTCTATTGCTCGGCTGCCCTTCGAGAACATCAGTTTTGCTTCGCAAATCAGAAAATGTCAAATATTGAGTTTTGCATTATCTTGTGATACCATATAAATGGATAGTTGGACATTTCAATGAAAATAGCTAAATATTTTATAAATGGGGCAGATTTTGAATGAGTATGATATTGGGATATATAAAGGAACGAGAAATATCTTTTCTGTTCTTTCTATTGTTGGTTCTGTTAGTAATTGTTCTTTGGAATTTGTACAAAAAGGAGAAAAAGAGAGCAGAAGCAGCAGAACTCTCTGTAGCCGGTGAGCGGAAATATTATTTATTGAATTTTGTGACTTTGTGCTGCGGGATTTTGACCATAGAAACTTCGCATTCGTTTCTGCGAAGTTTCTGTTTTATTGGGCAAAATGGAGCGTTTAGCACAACGGAACAAAATCAATAAATTTTTTAGGGCTTCTTCCTGTTAATCTTCTGGCAATCCGATTGTTTGTTCTTCTATAAAGGCGTCTCCTTTGCCTGCGGCAACTCAGAATTTTTATTCATAATCCTGTCCATCAAATCTTTCATCCCCTGACAGGCGGTTAATAAACTTTGGATGGTATTTAGAGTAGACAATAATCTGTTCTTTGTACAAACCATGATAGCCGGAAAGCATATAGCTGATGGAGATGGCAATTAAGATATAGGAAACACCTTCAAATCCAAACAATTCAAATCCAATAAGCATTGAAGCAATCGGACAGTTTGTCACACCGCAAAATAAGGCGAGCATTCCGGTTGCAGCGCAAAGAGAGGGAGATATGCCAAAGATATGTCCAAACAGACAGCCAAAGGTTGCTCCGGTGAAGAAAGCAGGGACAATCTCGCCGCCCTTATATCCGGCAGCAAGCGTGAGTGCAGTAAGAAGCATTTTTATTAAAAAGGCATAGGCAGGGACATTTCCCTCGATAGCTCTTGCAATCATGTCAGTTCCTGCTCCGTTGTAATCATAATTGCCGATTAGGAGGGTGATTGCAATAACAAGCAGACCGCCGACAATGATTCGCATGTAAGGTTTTTTAAAAAACTTATTGTAAAATAAACCAGCTCCCTTTAAAAATATACAAAATACAACGCTTAATCCAGCACAGAAAATGCCGAGCAGTACGATTTTAGCGCAACTTGTGAAGGTGAGTTCTGGTATCCCGTGAATAGTAAATGCTTCCGGGTTGATTCCCATATTGACAGCAAAACGATTTGCTACAATGGAAGAAAATACGCAGGGAACTAAAGCGGCATAATGCATGATTCCGACACTGATCATTTCCATTGGGAAAATAGCTGCCGCAAGAGGAGTTCCAAATACGGCAGAAAAGGCGGCACTCATTCCGCTCATGACAAGAAGCTTTCGATCCCCCTCGTCAAATTTGAAAAGCCGTCCGATTGTATTTCCAATACTTCCTCCCATTTGGAGAGCCGCTCCCTCACGTCCGGCAGAGCCACCGAATAAGTGAGTGATAATTGTTGCTGCAAAGATAAGTGGAGCCATATATGCAGGCACATCCTGATTTTTTCCATGTACAGCAGTCATAATGATGTTCGTTCCCTTATCCTGCCTTACCCCACAAAGATGATATAAAAATACGATAACGACACCACCAATCGGCAGAAAATATAACAAAAATGGATATTGACCGCGAAGTGTGGTTACTTTTTTTAGGCAAAAAGAAAAGGCACTACTAAATGCCCCGACAGCAACCCCGGTCAATACTGCCATAAAAAGCCATAATGCACAAGTCTTTAAATTGTAGTAGATCTTTCTTAGATAGCGTTTTATGATTTCTTCCATGATATTTCTCTCCCTTGTGTATTTCAAAAAAATTTTTGTCATTTTCAAATGTTTAGAAAAAGCATTTTTTCATTCCTTCTTAATATCAGAAAAAATTACGAGATTTATTTGGTTGCATCAAGAATGCCGGGGCATTCTTGAAACCATATTAAGAAGAGAGAAAATTCGATTTCTTTAGACATTGGATTTCTTTGTACATTGGATTTTTGAATATATTTTGTTTCTTAAAAAGAGTGTACTCTATTCGAATTCATATTGTCAAGTTCTGCCGAAAAAAGAATTGACATCCTTTTTATTTCGTGATAAATTAAATGCTGTAAATGCGATGAAGAGGAATAGTAGAATGATGAAAACATCCAGAGAGCTGCTGGTCGGTGCGAAGCAGTAGTGGACATGATTTGAACTCGCCTCTGAGCAGCCTGTTGAACCGCATGATTGCAGTAGGCAGCGCCGGAAACCTGACCGTTACAGCAGGAGGATATAAGGCTTTTTAAGTCCGTATCTGTAATGAGTGCATACCTTACTTTTTATGTATCGTATGAATAAGAGTGGTACCGCGGAATTATTTTCTCCGTCTCTTTTCGGCATCTGCCTTTTGGTATTTGCCATTAAAGAGACGGAGTTTTTTATTTTACAGGATATATTTCCTGTAATATGTTGTTTTTAACTTAAGGAGGATTTTCTATTATGAAGTATGCAGATAAGTATAAACCAATGTATTTCCCAGCTCCAGCTGGATATAATAAATGGATGGAGAAAGACCATATCGAACAGCCGCCTATCTGGTGTTCTGTTGACTTACGTGATGGTAATCAGGCTCTTATCATCCCTATGAGTTTAGAAGAAAAAATCGAATTCTTTAAATTATTAGTTGATGTTGGTTTTAAAGAAATCGAGGTTGGTTTCCCAGCTGCTTCTGAGACAGAATATGAATTCTGCCGTACATTGATCGAACGGAATCTGATTCCGGATGATGTAACGATTCAGGTTCTGACTCAGGCAAGAGAACATATCATTAAAAAGACATTTGAAGCCATTGAGGGTGCTAAAAACGTAATCGTTCATCTGTACAACTCCACTTCTGTTGCACAGCGTGAGCAGGTATTTAAAAAAGATAAAGAACATATTATTCAGATTGCTGTAGAAGGTGCTGAATTATTACAGAAACTGATGGAAGAAAATGGAGGAAAATACCGTTTTGAATATTCTCCAGAAAGTTTTACTGGAACAGAGATGGATTTTGCATTAGAAATCTGTAATGCTGTATTAGATGTATGGAAACCAAAGAAAGAATTACCTGCCATCATCAATCTTCCTGCTACTGTTTCCCACTCTCTGCCTCATGTTTACGCAAGCCAGATTGAGTTTATGAGCGAGAACTTAAAATACAGAGATAATGTTGTGTTATCTGTTCATCCTCATAACGATCGTGGAACAGGTGTTGCCGATACAGAATTAGCTGTTCTTGCAGGAGCTGATCGTGTGGAAGGAACATTATTTGGTAATGGAGAACGTACAGGTAATGTAGATATCATTACATTAGCTTTAAATATGTATGCTCATGGTGTAGAGCCAAACTTAGACTTTACAGACTTGCCACATATCGTAAAAGTATATGAAAAAGTAACAAGAATGCATGTATATGAAAGACAGCCATATGCAGGAAAGCTTGTATTTGCTGCCTTCTCCGGTTCTCATCAGGATGCTATCGCCAAAGGTATGCTGTGGCGTGAAACACATGACTGCGATAAATGGACTGTACCATATCTGCCAATTGATCCAAAAGATCTTGGAAGAGAATACGAAGCAGATGTTATCCGTATCAACAGCCAGTCTGGAAAAGGCGGTATCGGATTCCTTCTGGAAAAAACATATGGTATTCGTATTCCAACTAAAATGCGTGAAGAAGTTGGTTATTCTGTAAAAGATGTTTCCGACCATACACATAAAGAATTACAGCCAAAAGAAGTATTAAAAGTATTCAACGAAAAATATGTTAATATTTGTGATCCAATTGAATTACTCGAAGTACACTTCAAACAGGAACACGGTGGAATTTCAACAGAAATTATCCTGAACAAATATGGTGTACACAAAGTATACCACGGAAAAGGAAATGGTCGTCTTGATGCCGTAAGTAACGCATTAAAACGCCACTCCAACTTAGATTACACAATCTCCACATATGAAGAGCATGCTCTGAAAATGGGTTCAAATTCCCAGGCATGTGCTTATGTTGCTATCTATGGAAGCGATGGAAATACATATTGGGGAGTTGGAATTGATGACGATATCATCAATGCTTCAGTGAAAGCGCTGATTAGTTCTGTAAATCGCTATGAGAGGTGCGAAGACGGCAAGGAAGATTAATTTCTGATTTGCCGCAGGCAACGGGACGCCCTCAAAGAGAGCCTATCCCCTATATTTGTGACTTTAGTCGCGGCGGTTTGAATACTCGCTTACACACGCTCGTATCCAAACCTTGCTCCGAGGCCACAAATAT
>ERZ827488.2829-NODE-2829-length-15598-cov-4.681593_pt1 | contig 15598 bp, 10 predicted proteins | sample MGYA00519771_ERZ827488 | MGnify/ENA primary metagenome ERZ827488 (study PRJEB31778, sample SAMEA3449323) | human gut metagenome | biome: human gut; feature: human-associated habitat; material: faeces | place: United Kingdom | collected 2010/2012 ... | reverse complement strand
CTGTGCACATGCGTCACAGCTCTTTTTGGTAAGTGCCATACCGTGATGACCTCTGTAGTTGAGCGTATTACTTGCTGCAACCACCGGTTTTCCTGACAGATCTGCAATCGTCTGGATACCAAGACCACAGGAGATTACAACTACGTTCTCTGTTCCTTCCGGAAACAGATCCTGTAATTTTTTCTCTGTGTGCATCTTATTACATAAGAAATCAAACTTTGCACTGCCTGTAACCGTTTTTCCCTGTTCTGCTGCAAATGCTAAAAACTCGTCGCAGTCCGGTTCATCCACTGTTTCAAACTCTTTGAAACATTTGTTGCAGGCAATCACGAACAAATTGTCTTTGCCTTCCAGCACGGATGCAAGTTCTTCCTTGCTTTTCAGCTTATACTTCGTATAATTTTCCAATTGCTCACCTTCCTTGATATTTTTTATCCTTATAATTACCTGTCTTTACTCTCTCTTCCGCCTCCGCACATCCTTGGAAAAGACCGCAAAAACCCGATAAATAAGTTCGTCCTATTAAGAGTACCATAAATTCACAATATTATCCAGTTTTATTAGCGATTTCTATAAATTTTTTGCATGAAAAGCACAAATTTTTTTATTTGTCTTATTATTCGCGTAACTCAAAAGACAGCCGTCCGGTCATATCCATCTGCCGAACGGCTGTCTTTGCGTTTTTCGTTTTTTTATTTTTCTTTTGAAATCACATGATACGGTACTGCCACAAACACTGCCCCGCCGATTATATTTCCGACTGTTGCCAGCAGTACGGTATACAGATACTGACCGACAGTGATTCCTCCGTTTGCCACACCGATTCCGATGATGCTCATATCTGCGATGCTATGCTCAAATCCGCAGGTCATAAAAATCAGAATACACCAGAAAATCATGATCAGTTTTCCGGATTCCGTTTTCATCTTGGTTCCGCACCATACTGCAAGACAGACCAGAATATTACACAGGATCGCACGCACCAGGATGTCGGCGTACTCCGTATCCGTCATCTCGGCCATCAGGAAGGCCGCAGCGCCCATGATGGGGGGCATGATCTGACCGCCGGTGGAAGCGGCCGCCTCGACGGCGCCGGCAAACTCGGGGGGATAGCCGGTCCGCTTCATCAAGGGGATAGTGACCGCGCCGGTGGTCACGGTGTTGCCCACGGAGGAGCCGGACACCATGCCGCACAGGGCGGACGAGATGACGGCGACCTTGGCCGGGCCGCCGGAGGTCCAGCCGGCGATGGCATTGGCCGCGTCGATGAAGAAGCTGGCGATGCCGGTGCGCTCGAGGAAGCCGCCGAAGATGATGAACACGGCGATGAACTTCGCACACACCTGCACGGGCGTGCTCAGCACGCCGGACGTGCCGAAAAACAGCGTGTAGATCACGCGGCCGAGCACCTGCTGGAACGTCTGCCCGGCGTTGAGCATGCTCACGAACGTGTACACGAGCAGCGCGCCGACGACCACGAGGATCGGCAGGCCGACGCAGCGGCGGCACAGCTCTGCCAGCACGAGGATGCCGGCCACGCCGACGGCGATGAGAAACGGCGTCATCTTGGCGGCGCTGGTGAGCGTCTTGATGAGCACGGAGTAGTTAAAGCAATAGTAGAAAAACGCAGCCGCGCCGATGACCATGATGACGATGTCGTACCACGGCAGGCGGTTGGGGTGCACATGCTTCTTGCTGGCGGGATAGGTCAGGTAGCCCATGATGACGATCAGCCCGAGGAACGCGGTCAGGCGGATCTCAAGCGCGGCGGTGCTGAACAGCGTCGACCAGATGCAGTAGATCGAAAACAGCGCCATGACGACGGAGATGACGATCTTGGGCTTGCCCGTCCAGACGCGGGTGGCGGATTCGCGGTCATACTTACGCATGACGGCGTCCATTTCCTCCTGCAGCGAAGCGTTTGCCGCGGCGTCCGCGGCCTTCTTGGTGTCAGACATAAGGGGGAAACCTCCGTTCCGGTTAGGATGGAAAAACTACGGCGTCAGGGGTACTGACGCCGTAGCGAACGTTTACGGGATGCGGCGCATCACCGGGTCGGGCATCAATAGGTGCCTGCCTTGATGGTGGCGGCGGTGTAGTACGGGGAGGCCGCGAGCAGAGACTGCACGTGGCTGTCGTCGAGGCTGACGAGGTAGACGCTGCCGGCAGTGGCGAGGTCGGTGATGGCCGTGGTGGGCGCACCGGCGACGATGAACGCGGCATCGATCTTGCCGTCCTTCAGGCTCTCGGCGCTGTCGCCGAAGCTCTGGTACACGGCGGAGATGTCAGACTCCTTGAGGTCGTAGGCGTTGAGCACGTCAATGGCGTTGAAGTACACGCCGGAGCCGGCAGCGCCGATGGAGACCTTCTTGCCGGCGAGGTCGGCAACGGTCTTAATGTCGGGGTTGGTGGTGACGATCTGGACCTGCTCCTGATACAGCTGGGCGACGACGGAGAAGCCGGTGACCGGGCTGTCAAACAGGCGCTGGCCGTTGTAGGCGTAGTTCATAACGTCGCTCTGCACGAAGGCGAGCTGGACGTTGCCGTTGGTCAGATCCTCGACGTTGGCCTGAGAGCCGCCGGAGGTGAGGGCCGTGACCTTGCAGTCGGACTTGCCGGAGACGAAGGAGGCGAGCACGCCGCCGAAGGCGTAGTACGTGCCGGACTCGCCGCCGGTGCCGAAGCTGAGGGCGGAAGCGGTGCCGTTGCCGGCGCCTTCCTTGACCGCGTCGACCTTGACGCCCTTCTCCTCAAAGTACTTGGCAGCGCCGGGGTGATACGGCACGCCCTTGACGGAGGCGGCAGCCTCAAGGCTCAGCTCCGCGCCCTTGGCGTGCTGGGCGGTGATGGCGTCGAGATTGTCAAAGATGGTGGACACGAACGCATAGATCTCGTCGGTCGGGACATCGTCGCGCGCGATGACGACCGCGCCGACGGAGACGGTGTTGGTGTCGACCTTGGCGGTGGAGCCGGAGTCGTCCTTTTTGGTGTCGGTGCCGCCGCCGCAGGCGCACAGCGCGAACACCATGACGAGGGCGAGCGCCAGAGCCACGATTTTGTTGAACTTCATAGTTGGTTCTCTCCTTTTTGAAATTTTCCTCTTGAAAAGATTCAATATGTGTTCATTATACCTGCAATTCGTGCAAATTTCAAGCGAAAAATGAAACTTTATGCTTGCTCCTGTGCAAAAACTTTCACACACTAACGGATTTCTGATACAAACCGCCACATCTTGCGCCGCTTGGGCAATTTTTCCCACGCCGGGCACAAGATCTCTCACACAGGGAAGCAAAAATCCGGCCCGTGCAAAAATCGCACAGGCCGGATCGGCTTGTCGGAACGCGTTATTCGTCCCTGTCCTCAGGCGGGTCGGGCTGCACGAGCACGCGCTCGACGCGGCGGCCGTCCATGGCGAGGACCGTGACGGTGAGGTTTTCGTACCGGAAGCTGTCGCCCGGCTTCGGGAACGTGCCGAAGCGCTCGAGCGTCCAGCCGCCGACGGTGGTGCTGTCGGCGTCGTCGAGGGCGTCCTCGTTCCAGTCGAGCAGCTCGAGAAAGTCCGAGAGCGTCATGGCGCCGTCGAGCTCATAGCCGCCGTCGGGCCGCGCGACGACCTCGTTTTCGACCTCGTCGGTCTCGTCCCAGATGTCGCCGACAAGCTCCTCGAGCACGTCCTCCATCGTGATGACGCCGAGCGTGCCGCCGAACTCGTCCGTGACGACGGCGAGGTGCTTCTGCTCGCGGCGGAGCTTTGCCAGCACGTCGGGCAGGCGCGTGGTCTTGTAGACGAAGCACGGCGGGATGAGCTGCGCGCGCAGATCGTCCGGCCGGCCGTCCATCATGGCCTTGAAAAAGCGGTTGAGATACAGAAAACCGATGATATTGTCCACGCTGCCGGAGTAGACCGGCAGACGGGAATACGACGAATCGTCAATGATGCGCACGATCTCGTCCCAGTCGTCGTCGATATCGATGGCGACCATATCGACACGGGCGGTCATGGCCTCGCTCGCGCTGATGTCGGAAAAGTCGAGCGCGGAGCGCAGCAGCTCGCTGCGGTCCTCGTCGAGCACGTCCTCGTCCTCGGCAGTCTCGATGATGGACTGCAGCTCCTGCGAGGCGGCCTCCTCGGGGTCGCCGTCGCCGGTGTCGCCGTGCAGGGGGCGCGTGATGAGGTGCACGAGCCCGACGACGAGCCAGATGACGGGGTACAGGATGACCGACAGCGCACGGATGACATACGCGTTGCGCAGGGCGATGCCGTTGGCGTTCTGCTTGGCGACGATCTTCGGCATCGTCTCGCCGAAGATGATGACCAGCAGCGTCAGCACGACGGTGGACACCCACGTCCACTGCTCGCCCGCGAGCAGGATGACGATCACGGAGCCGAGCGACGACGCCGCGATGTTGACGAGGTTGTTGCCGATGAGGATGGCGCTGAGGGTGCGGTCGAAGTGGTCAAGGATGCCGACGGCGGTCTTTGCGCGGCGGCTGCCGTCCTCGGCGGCGTTTTCGAGCCGCAGCCGGTTGGCCGATGAATACGACATTTCGGACGCGGAGAAGAACGCGGACAGCGCGATCAGCACGGCCAGCGCGACAAAATACCACACGATGCTCATGCCGTCTCGCCCCCCTTCTCCGGGGCGGCCCCGGCCGCCGCGTCTGCCTCGGTCTCCTCCGGCAGCAGGCGCACGATGAGCTTGACGATGCGCTTTTGCTTCATGTCGGAGATGCGCACGTCCAGCCGGTGATAGCGGAAGCCCTCCCGCTCGCGCGGGATGTAGGAAAACTGCTCATACGTCCACTCGCCGAGCAGCTTATACTGCAGTTCCTCGTCGTCCTCGGGGTCGGTGTAGTCGAGCCGGTCGAACACCTCGCCGACGGTCATCTCGGCATCGACCTCGTAGCGGCCGCCGCCGAGCGGCACGAACGACTCCTCGACCACGTCGTCCTCGTCCCAGATCTCGCCGACGAGCTCCTCAACGATGTCCTCCACGGTCACGATGCCGAGGGTGCCGCCGTAGTTGTCGGTGACGATGGCGAGGTTGGCCTTGCGGCGGCTGAGCTCGGGCAGCACCTCGGCGATGAGGGTGCTCTGGTGCACAAACACGGGCTCGTCGAGCAGGGGCCGGACGTCCACGGCCCTGCCGCCGTTTTTGATGCAGGCCTTGATGTATTTGCGGATCTGCAGGATGCCGATCACGTTGTCAATGCTGTCGGCGTACACGGGCAGGCGGCTGTGGCGCTGCTCGCGCACGTAGGCGAGGATGTCCTCCGGCGGATCGTCCACGTCCACGGCGGCGACGTCCACGCGCGCCGTGATGACGCTCTCGACCGGCACCTCGGCAAACGACAGGGCCGAGCTCATGAGCTCGCCGCGCTCGGCGGTCAGCTCCCCGTCGTCGGTCATGTTTTCGATGATGTCGGCCAGCTCGTCCTCCGTCACGGTCACGGCGGGCTCGCTCTGGATGCGGCGGGCGGCGGCGTTGCCGAAGGCGGTGAGCATGGCGGACAGAGGCTGAAAGAGCACCATGAAAAACCGCAGCGAGCGCGCCGTGCGCATGGCCAGCCGCTCGGCGTATTTCTTGGCAATGCTCTTCGGCAGCATCTCGCCGGCGAAGAACACGACCACGGTCGTGATGAGCGTCGCGGCGGTGACGGCCCACATGCCCCACTGCCGCTGCACGGCCACGGTCACGAGCGTCGCGATCGTCAGGTGCAGAATGTTCGTGCCGATCAGCAGCGTCGTGATCGCCTGATCGAAGTGGTCGAGCACATACAGCGCCTGCTCGGCACGGCGGTTGCCGTGGTCGGCGGCGGCTTTGAGCCGGATGCGGCTCGCGGATGCAAACGCTGTCTCCATGACGGCGAAATAGGCCGCGCCAAGGAGCAGCACGATGATAACAGGCAAAAGATTCCATAAATCCTGCTTAGGGCCAGCGTCCATTGCGGATCATCACACTCCTGAATGCCTCCCCCGGCCGGTGCCTATCCGGTCGGGAGATAAATTAACGTTCATGATACCATAAAATGCCCGGCGCGTCAACGGGTTTTCTCCTCCGTGACGGCGACGTTGCCGGGCCCGGCCAGCTCGCGCAGCTCCTCGACGAGCGTGGGGTGCACGATGCAGCGGGCGGCGGCGCGGCGGCCCGTGTCCTCAAACACGAGCACGAGCTGCTCGTCGCCGGGGAACATTTCAAGGATGAGCTCGATGCGCTTCACGGCCGGGTGGTCTTTATCCGGCAGGCGCACCCAGAGGCGGTGCCGCTTCGGCGGCGCGGGCCGGGGCGGCGGGTCGCGGCGCGGCGGCGTGCGCAGGGTCTCAAGCCCCTGCTCCGTCAGCGGCAGGACCTTGTCCGCCACGAGCTGTGGGTCGGATTCGTCGCGCGTCGAGATGCGCCCGGCCACGAACAGCGCGGGGTTTTCCTGCGCCAGCAGGTCACGGCAGGCATCGAGCGCGGGCGAAAACACGAGCACCTCCATGCTGCCGCCGTCGTCCTCGAGCTGGAGGTAGGCCATGCGGGTGTTCTTGCGCGTGGCGCGCTCGCGGCTGGCGGTGCAGATGCCGGCCAGCACGACGCGCTGCCCGTCGCGGTAGCGGTGCGCGGCCGTGGCCGGGGCGTGGAAGCTCGCGAGAATGTCGCCCATGGGCGCGGCCTTGGCCTGCTGCGCGAGCGCGCGGTAGTCGTCCATCGGGTGGCCGGTGAGGTAGAGCCCCGTCGTCTCGCGCTCCATGGCCATGAGCTCCGCGCGCGTGAACTCCTCCACGTCCGGCAGCACGAGCTGCGTCGTGTCGGCGGGCTCGCCCCCGTCGTCCGGCGCGCTGAAGAGGTTCATCTGGCCGGTGAGGTTCATGCGGCTCTCGCTCGCGGCGCCGCCCAGCACGCGATCGACCGACTGCATGAGCGCCTTGCGCTTGTAGCCCATGCGGTCGAAGCAGCCTGCGCGGATGAGGCTCTCGACGGCGCGGCGGTTGAGGTCGTGCCCGTTCATGCGGCGGCAGAACTCGTCAAACGCCGTGAACGGCCCGCCGATCTCCCGCTCGCGCATGAGCGCCTGGATGAGCCCGCGCCCCACGCCCTTGATGGCCACGAGGCCGAAGCGCAGGTCGCCGTTTTCCACGGTGAAGTCGGCGTCGGACGCATTGATGTCCGGCGGCAGCAGGCGGATGCCCAGCTCGCGGCACTCGGCGATGTACTCCGTGACCTTCGGCGTGTTGTCGAGCACGGAGGTCAGCAGCGCCGCCATGTATTCGTGCGGGTAGTTGCGCTTCATGTACGCCGTGCGGTAGGACACGATGGCGTAGGACACCGCGTGCGCCTTGTTGAAGGCGTAGCTCGCGAAGGCGAGGATCTCGTCGTAGATGTCGTTGGCGGTCTGCTCCGGCACGCCGCGCGCCACCGCGCCGGGGATGTTCCGCTCCGGGTCGCCGTGTACGAAGGCGGCGCGCTCGGCCGTGATGACGGCCTCTTTTTTCTTCGACATGGCGCGGCGGATCATGTCCGCCTGGCCGAGCGAGAACCCGGCCAGCTGCCGGAAGATCTCGATGACCTGCTCCTGATAGACGATGCAGCCGTAGGTCACGGACAAAATCGGCTCGAGCAGGGGGTGTTTGTAGGTAATGCGCTCCGGGTGCGCCGAGCAGGCGAGAAACCGCGGGATGCTCTCCATCGGCCCGGGGCGGTAGAGCGCGATGACGGCGGTGATGTCCTCGATGCTGCGCGGGCGCAGCCCCATGCACACGGCCGTGATGCCCGCGCTCTCGAGCTGGAACACGCCGACGGTGCGCCCGGCGGCGAGCATATCAAACGTTTTCCTGTCATCGAGCGGGATGCGCTCGACCTGGAACCCCGGCTCGCGGCGGCGCACCTGCCGCGCCGCGTCCTCGAGCACGGTGAGGTTGCGCAGGCCGAGAAAGTCCATCTTCAGCAGCCCCAGCTCCTCGAGCGTCGTCATCTGGAACTGGCACACGAGCGCGCCGTCGTTGCTCGCCAGCGGCACGTAGGCATACACCGGCTGCTCCGTGATGACCACGCCCGCCGCGTGCGTGGACGCGTGGCGCGGCATGCCCTCGATGGCGCGGGCCGTGTCGATGAGCTGGTGCAGCCGGTCGTCCCCGTCGTACATGGCGCGCAGTGTCTGCGACTGCTGCAGCGCCTCGTCGAGCGTGGTGTTGATGCCGCCGGGGATGGCCTTGGCCACGGCGTCCACCTCGGCGTAGGTCATGTTCATGACCCTGCCGACGTCGCGGATGGCCGCGCGCGCGGCCATGGTGCCGAACGTGACGATCTGCGCCACGTGGTCAGCGCCGTATTTGCGGATGACGTAGTCGATCACTTCCCCGCGCCGCTGCACGCAGAAGTCCACGTCGATATCCGGCATGCTCACGCGTTCGGGGTTGAGAAAGCGCTCGAAGTAGAGGTTATACTGCACGGGGTCCACGTCCGTGATGCCGAGGCAGTAGGACACGACGCTCCCGGCAGCGCTCCCGCGCCCGGGCCCGACGGGGATGTGCTGGGCCTTGGCGTAGCCGATGAAATCGCTCACGATGAGAAAGTAGTCCACAAAGCCCATGCGCCGGATCATGTTCAGCTCATAGTCCAGCCGCTTTCGCACTTCCGGCCGGTCGCCGTAGCGTTTGGCAAAGCCGCGCGTGCACAGCTTCGTGAGATAGGCGTCCGCGTCCGTCTCCCCCTCCGGCAGCAGGAAGCGCGGCAGGTGGTAGTGGCCGAACGTGAAGTCAAATTGGCAGCGGTCGGCGATGCGCTGCGTGTTTTCCACCGCGTCGGGGTATTCGTCAAAGAGCGCGCGCATCTCGGCCTCGCTCTTGAGGTAAAACTCGTCGTTCGGGAAGCGCAGGCGGTCCGGGCTGTCGAGCGTCTGCCCGGTCTGGATGCACAGCAGCACGTCCTGATCGTAGGCGTCCTGTTTTTTAATATAGTGTACGTCGTTCGTCGCCGCGAGGGGGATGCCCGTCTCGCGGTGGATGCGCAGCAGCGCCGCGCGCACGCGCGCCTCGTCGGTCATGTGGTGGTTCTGCAGCTCGAGGTAGAAGTTCCCCGCGCCGAACAGTTCCTGCAGCTCCACGGCGCGCGCCTTGGCAGCATCATAGTCGCCGCGCAGGATCGCGCGCGGAATGTCGCCCGCCACGCAGCCGCTCAGGCAGATGAGCCCCTCGGCATGCTTGTGCAGCAGCGGCCAGTCGATGCGCGGCTTGCCATAAAACCCGCGCTCGAACGCCGCTGACACGAGATAGCACAGGTTGTGGTAGCCCGTCTCGTCCCGGCAGAGCAGGATCAGGTGCGTGTAGGCATCGTCCACGCCGTGGACGCGGTCGGTCATGCCGCGCGGGGCGACATAGACCTCGCAGCCGATGATCGGCCGGATGCCGGCAGCGGCCGCCGCCTTGTAAAAAGCGACCGCGCCGTACATGACACCGTGGTCGGTGATCGCCAGCGCGGTCTGGCCCAGCTCCTTGGCGCGCTCGATGAGCGGCCCGATGCGGCACGCGCCGTCGAGCAGGCTGTATTCACTATGTACGTGCAGATGTGCAAACCCCATCGTGCGTTCCTTTCAGTCGTCCATGTGAAATTCCATGAGTTTTTTCAGCCGGTAGTTCAGGCAGCTCTTCGTCACCGGCGGATACGAGAGCGTGGCGAGGTCGGCAAGGCTGGCCTCGGGATTGGCAATGCGCAGCAGCGCCGCGCTCTGCAGCTTCTCCGGCAGCACGTCGAGCCCGTAGTCGCGCTCGATGCGGCGGATGGCGTCGATCTGCTCCTGCGCCGCGGCGACGACCTTGTCGGCGTTGGCGGTGTCGCAGTTGACCTTGCGGTTGATGGAGTTGTTCATGGACTTCTCCACCTTAGCGGACATGATGTCCATGGCGGCGCAGGGCGCGCCAATCTTGGTCAGGAAGTCCTCGATGGCCTCGGACTTTTTAAAATAGAGCACGGTGTTCGCGCCGCGGTCGATGCTGCGCGCGGCAAAGCCCAGCTCCGTGAGCAGGGCGGCCGTCTCGCGGCTGACGCTCGCGTGCGCCGTGATGAGCTCAAGGTGGTAGTTCTTGCTCGGGTCGGTGACACTGCCGCCCGCGAGGAACGCCCCCCGCAGGAACGACGCCCGGCAGCAGTCGTTTTCGAGCACGGCGAGGTTGATGTGGTGCGCGACCGTGCGCGAGAGGTCGGCGCCGAAGGCGGCGAACACCGTCTCGATGGCGGCGCGGTCGGTGATGGTCAGTACGTGGCGGCCGCCGGTCTTTTCCTCGGCCGGCAGGGCAAAGTGCGCGCCGAACGCGCGGCGAAACAGCTTCGGCAGCCGCTCGGCGAAGGCGTCGCACGCCGTGACGATGCGGATCTCCCGCGTTGTGAACGTGTGGCAGTACAGCAGCACGCCGTAGGCCTCGGCCACGGCGCAGCAGTGGCGGCCGAGCGGCACGCGGCACAGCTCGTTTTTCACATCGGATGCAAAGGACATGGCGCGCCTCCGTCAGGTCGTCTTGGGAAAGTCCCGGTTGCGCAGGCGGACGTTGGCGTCGCGCGCGGCGAGGTAATCCGTCAGCGCCTTGGCCACGGCCACGCTGCGGTGCTGCCCGCCGGTGCAGCCGATGCCGATGGTCAGCGCGTAGCGCCCCTCGGCGGCGTACTGCGGCAGGAGAAAGTCGACCATGTCGGTGAGCTTCGTGAGAAAATTTTTCGCCACGTCGCTGCGCAGGACGTATTCCTGCACCTCGGCGTCCATGCCGCTCAGGGGACGGAGCTTTTCGACATAAAACGGGTTCGGCAGAAAGCGCACGTCGAACACGAGGTCGGCGTCGATCGGGATGCCGTACTTGAAGCCGAAGGACACGACGTTGATGAGAATGTCGCGCCGGGTGCCCCCGTCGGCAAAATACTCGCAGATGCGCTTTTGCAGCATGGCGAGCGTGAGGCCCGTCGTGTTGATGACATAATCCGCGCGCTCGCGCACGGGGGCGAGCAGCTCGCTCTCGCGGCGCACGGCCTCGGGCAGGGAGCAGCCGCTCTCGGCCTGCAGCGGGTGCGGCCGGCGCGACTCCTTGTAGCGGCGCACGATGGCGCTCTCCGACGCCTCGACGAACAAAATACGGTAGTCCACGCCCATGTTCGCGAGCTCCCCGAGCGCGGCAAAAAGCTCGGAAAAGCTCTCCTGGCTGCGGATGTCCGTCACGAGCGCGACCTTTTCATACCTGCCGCGTGTGGCAAGGCAGAGCTCGGCAAACTTCGTCAGCAGCGCCGTGGGCAGGTTGTCCACGCAGTAAAAGTCCAGATCCTCCAGCACGTCGGCCGCGCGGCTCTTGCCGCCGCCGGACAGGCCCGATACGATCAGAAATTCCATCCCGTCACCCCCGGATGATCTTCACTTCCGGCTCAAGCTCCACGCCGGACGTGCGCAGCACCTCGCTGCGGATGTGGTCCATGAGCCGCAGCACATCGTCAAACGTGGCCCCGCCGCGGTTGACGACGAAGCCCGCGTGCTTTTCGCTCACCTGCGCGCCGCCGACGGTGCAGCCCTTGAGGCCCGCCTGGTCGATGAGCGCGGCGGCATAGCCCCCTGCGGGGCGCTTGAACGTGCTGCCCGCGCTCGGCAGGTCGAGCGGCTGGCGGCTGCGGCGGCGCTCGCTCAAATCCGTCATGCGCGCCCGGATCTCCTCCGGGTCGCCCGGCGTGAGCGCGAGCGTGCTGCCGAGCACAACGCAGTCCGTGTCGGAAAACACGCTGTGCCGGTAGCCGAAATCGTGCGCTGCACCCACGGCCTCGCGCAGGGTCAGGTCCGCATCCAGATAGCGCGTCGATACCACGACGTCTTTCATCTCGCCGCCGTAAGCGCCCGCGTTCATCGACACCGCGCCGCCCAGCGAGCCGGGGATACCGTGGGCAAATTCCAGCCCCGCGAGCCCATAGCCCAGCGCCGCCTGCGCCAGCCGCGCGAGCGGGATGCCCGCGCCCGCGCGCAGGTGCGTCGCGTCCGTGCGCTCCACCTCCGCCATGCGCTCGCCCATCTGCACGACGATGCGATCAACATCCCCGTCGGTGACGAGCAGGTTCGTGCCGTTGCCGATGATGAGCGGCTGCGCGCCGCCGTCTCTCACGATGCGGCAGACGGCCGCCGTCTCCTCCGCGGACGCGGGGCGCACGAGCGCGCGCGCCGGCCCGCCGATGCGAAACGAGCAGTGCGCGCGCATCGGTTCGTATTCCAAAATCTCCAGCTCCGGCAGCTGCTCGCGCAGCGCGCGGACGATGGGGTCCAGATTCGTCATAACTTCCTGTTCCTTTCCGGGTCAGAACCCGATGCCGAGGTCGATGCCGCGGTCGTGCTCGTCGGCGAGCTTCTGCGCCGCGTTGTAGCCCATGCCCTTCTGGCGGTTGTTCATGGCGGCCAGCTCGAGGATGACCGCGAGGTTGCGCCCCGGTCCGACCGGGATCGTCACGCACGGCACGCGCACGTTGAGGATCTCGCAGTATTCGGTCGTCAGGCCCAGCCGGTCGTAGGCCTTGCCGTCCTCCCACGGCTCGAGCTGCACGACGAGGTCCACGCGCGTCTCGGGCTTGACGGCGCCGACGCCGTAGATCTGCCGCGCGTCGATCACGCCGATGCCGCGCAGCTCCATGTAGTAGCGGATCATCTCGGGCGCGGAGCCCATGAGCGTCGTGCGGTTGATGCGCTTGATCTCCACGGCGTCGTCTGCGACGAGGCGGTGGCCGCGCTTGATGAGCTCGAGCGCCGTCTCGCTCTTGCCGACGCCGCTGTCGCCCGTGATGAGCACGCCCTCGCCGAACACCTCGACGAGCACGCCGTGCTGCGTCAGCCGCGGGGCGAGGTAGCTCGAGAGCGAGGCGATGAGGTCGGCCATGAACTCCGACGTATCCTTGCGCACGAGAAAGAGGTTGCGGTCGTACTTTTCGGCCATCTCCAGGCACTCGGGAAACGGGTCCATGCCGTGGCAGATGACGAGACCGATGATGTTGTAGCGCATGAACTGCTCAAAGCGTTCGCGCCGCTGGTCGGGTGTGAGCGTCTCGAGATACGTGCTCTCGACGCGGCCGATGATCTGCAGCCGCTCGGGGTCAAAGTAGTTGTAAAACCCGGCGAGCTGCAGCCCCGGGCGGTTGACGTCGGCGGTGCGGATCTCGCGCGTGGCGTAGTCCTGGGCCGCGTGCAGGACGGTCAGCCCCTGCTCGGCGGCGATCTTCTGCAGCGCGACGGTATAATGCGGTGCGCCCATCGTGCGCGCCTCCTTTCCGGTAAAGCCGCCGGTGCGGCGGCGAAGTTGTTTCGTCCGGGCGGAGCGTCTGCTCCCCCGCATCCCATTGTACCCAAAGCAGCGGCATTTGGCAACGGCTTTTGCGGCGCGCCGGGCATTTTTTCCGGCCGCCGGACGGAAAATGCGCAGAAAATGTGAAAATCATCTTGCAATCGGCCGGGGTTTCTGCTATTATGAGAAAGCTGTTCTCGCAGACAATAGAGAAGGAGGTGCTTCAACCAATGGCAAAATGTCAGTTTTGCGACAAGGGCTTGAGCTTCGGCATCAAAGTGAGCCACTCTCACCGCCGCTCGAACCGCACTTGGAAACCCAATGTGAAGCGCGTCAAGGCCATCGTGGACGGCAAACCCCAGCACGTCTACGCATGCACCCGCTGCCTCCGCAGCGGCAAGGTCACCCGCGCTGTGTGAATTGCAATGATTGCACCGAACAAGGCTCGCCCGATTGGGCGAGCCTTTTTCGCATATTCGGGCATTGATTTTGCAGCTTTGCGCAGGGATGCGCGCCGCTGCTTGCCGAGAGAATGGTCTCATTTCAAAGCCATTTGCGCCGCAGGGGAGCCCGAGGGGGGCAAGGCCCGCCTCGGATGAGATGTTTGCATCGCCGCAAGGCGATGCCCCCGTCACGCCTCCAGCTCTCCCGCGCTGCGGGTCACGTCGTGGATCCACTTGCCGGAGCGCAGCCGCGGCAGACACAGAAAGATCTGCACGACCACGTCGATGGACATGAGCGGGTACACATACCGGATGTCGAGCTTCCACACCAGCGCCGCGAGCGCCGCCAGCGGCAGGCACACCGCATACAGCGGCCCGACGTCGCACAGCATCGCATAGCGCACGTCGCCGCCGCCGCGCAGCACGCCGACGATGTTCGTCAGGCTCACGCTCGACACCGGCTGCACGAGCATCAAGATCCCCATCATATACATCGCAATGTCGCACGCCGCGCCCTCCATGTGCATCAGCGGCAGGATGTACGGCCGCAGCAGCACGTTGCGCACGAGCGCGATCATGCCCATGCACACAAGGCCGACGGCGAGCGCCAGCCCATCGAGCACCCACGCCTTGCGCTGCACGCTGCCGCGGTTGCCGCGGCCGATCTCCCGCCCGATGAGCACGGCGGCCGCGCCGCCCGCGGCGAACGACGCCGGGGTCATCATGCGCTGCAGGTTCCCGGCGATGGTGTAGGCCGAGAGGATGGGTGTGTTGTCCGCCATGTGCCCCATAATGACCGTGTAGAGCGAAAACGCGAGCGACCACAGACATTCGTTGCACACGACGGGCAGGGCGTACTTGGCAAAGTCCTTTGCGATCACGCGGCCGGGGTGCAGCAATGCGCGCGGCATGAGCGGCAGCCGGCGGCTGACATTGGCATACACGCACAGCACCGCGACCTCGAACGCGCGGCTGATAAGCGTAGCGACGGCCGCGCCCGCGCAGCCGAGCATTGGTGCGCCGAGCTTGCCGTAGATGAGCACCCAGTTGAGGAAGATGTTCAGCGCGCCGGACACGGTGAGCAGCACGGCGCCGAGGCGGGGATTTTCCGTGCTGCGCTGGGCGGCGATGTACACGCCGCTGATGGCGGAGAAGAAGTACGAAAAGCCGACGTAGCGCGTGTACGCCGCGCCGGGCGCGACGAGGTCGGCGTTGTTGGTGAGCACGCGCATGATCTGCTCCGGGATGCAGAACGCCGTGATGGCGAGCAGGCCCGTGATCGTCGTGGACACGAAAAATGCGATGCCCATCACGCGGTTGATGGCCTCCTGGTCGCCGCGGCCGTGGTACTGCGCCACGAGCACGCTCATGCCGCTCTGCACGCCGAAGATCATCAGCTGCATGACGTAAAACGGACTGTTGGCCATCGTCACGGCGGCGAGCGCCGTCTCGCCGAGCACGCCGACCATGAACGTATCGGCCATGGACATGGAAAATGTCACGAAATTTTGCAGGATCATCGGGAGCATAAGCAAAACAGCCTCCCGGATGAAGGCTTTTTCCTCGCGGATGAGACGCATGGGGCTACCTCCTTTGCGCGCAGTCTGTTTATCATACCATGGTTTCCCGCCGCGCGCAACCGTGCGGCCCGTTTCCGCCGCCGGTCATTGACACCCGCCGCCCTTTGCGCTAAAATAACGCTGTTGTGCCCCCGTAGCTCAGTTGGATAGAGCGGCCGCCTCCTAAGAGAACCAAGAGCGTTCCCCGCCAGAGGGGCGGTCGCCCTTAAAATTAAATATGCGCCAGTAGCTCAGTTGGATAGAGCGTCCGCCTCCTAAGGTTGCGTTACAACGGCCACCTCAAAAAAAACTAAATAAGGGATTGC
>ERZ827488.2824-NODE-2824-length-15633-cov-11.851907_pt1 | contig 15633 bp, 10 predicted proteins | sample MGYA00519771_ERZ827488 | MGnify/ENA primary metagenome ERZ827488 (study PRJEB31778, sample SAMEA3449323) | human gut metagenome | biome: human gut; feature: human-associated habitat; material: faeces | place: United Kingdom | collected 2010/2012 ... | reverse complement strand
CGGGGCTCTTCATTTCCTCGCAGGCGGTCAGGACTGCCTTGGTCCACTCCAGATTGTTGATGTTGAACTGGGGCACACCGTAGTGGCCATCGCGTGCCTTGATCAGCATTTCGGTTGCATTTACCAACATTATTCATTACCTCCGCAAAATCATTTTGGGGTGAAAAAGCCGTTTTGGATACAAGATTGCGCATCCTTTAACGAACCTAAGGGTAGTATACCCCAATTACAGGATAAAATCAAGGCGGTTCCCGCGGCGTTTTCAACACAAATTCACATTGGGCATTTTGATGTTGGAGATTCTGGCAAAAACCACTGGATCTCCCTTCAAAAAATTGTCATAATTCCGACTTGAATTTTACAAAAAGTACGGCGAAAAGTTTGCGTGTCGAACCTGGGAGGTTGAAAACTCGGTGGAAACTGTGGAATTCCACCCGGAAAGTGGGCGTACAAACTTGATTTTTGAACATTTTCCACCGGGTTTTCAACATGTGGAAAAATTTGAGCCGAATTACCGATTGTATAGCCTGCTGAATGTGGAAAACTTTTGCCTTCGGCAAACATTGCGAAGAATGCCGGGGTATGCTATACTTTAGAATGTATCAGTGTCAAAATATAGTAAAACTGAAACAGAACGAAACCATGGCGCGGCTCAAACGGCCCGCCTTGCCATAGAATGGAAGGAGAACACATCAATGGACGAACAGAAAATGCCGCGCCGCCCCCGCCGCAGCAGCACGGAGGAGCAGTCCAAGAATGAGAGCCTGGTCTACGGCAAAAACCCCGTGACCGAGCTGCTCAAGAGCGGTTCCGGCGTGGATACCGTGCTGATCGCGGAGGGCATGGCCCCCGCTGTGGCAGCTTACTATACCGCCATGGCCAAGGAGGCCGGGGCCACGGTCAAGCGGGTGCATCCCAACAAGCTGCGCCTGATGACCGGCACCGAGAGCCACCAGGGCGTGGCTGCCTTTGCCAGCGAGATCGAATATGTGACCGTGGAGGACCTGCTGAACGTTGCCAGAGAGAAGGGGGAGCCCCCCTTCCTGGTGCTGAGTGACGGCATCGAGGACCCCCACAATCTGGGCGCGGTGATGCGCTCTGCTCTGCTGTGCGGAGCCCACGGCATCGTCATCCCCAAGCGGGGCGGTGCGTCCGTGACCCCCACCGTTATCAAGTCCAGCGCCGGTGCGGCCGAGCGCCTGCCTGTGGCCCGTGTGGCCAACATCGGCGAGACCATCCGCCGCCTGAAGGATCAGGGGGTGTTCGTCTACTGTGCCGATATGGACGGTGTGTCCCTGCGCAAGAACAACCTGACCGGCCCCATCGCACTGGTGCTGGGCAGCGAGGGCAGCGGTGTATCCCAGCTGGTGAAAAAGCTCTGCGATGGTGTGGTGCGGCTGGATATGGCCGCTCAGGGCACCGGTGTGGACAGCTTCAATGTCTCGGTGGCAGCTGGTATCATCCTGTACGAGATCCAGAGCCAGCGCGCCGCAGAGTAAGAAACAGCGGCCAGACCGCCGTGATCAGAACAGGGAGGGACTAGGATGCCAAAGGATGATAAGCGCAAAGAGCTGACACAGGAAGAGATCGATGCGCAGAACGAGAAGTTCCGCACGTTTTTCAGCACCAGCGTGGCACAGGTGCCCGAAGAGATGAAGCGCCGCGATGAGGAAAAGGAGAGCACCGGCAGCCTGCTGGGCAAGCTCTTTCACCGCGAGAAGGACAAAGAGGAGCCAGCCGCCGCCCCGGCCGTGCAGAATGAGCTGCCGCCCACGGGTGAGATCGTGCTGGGCCATGAGGAAGAAGCCGAGGCCGGTCTGGAGCTGGCATTGGAGCCCGGAGAGCTGGAGGAAGCAGAGCCAGTGGCTCTGCCCGCCGCGCCGGAAGCCCCCGCAGCGCCGAAGCCGGAACCCCGGCCCGCACCCCAGCCCGAGAAAAAGCCGGAGCCGCCCCGCCGCCGGGAACCCCTGACCCCGCAGGAGCAGCAGGAGGATGCAGAGATGGCTGAACTCAAGGCCATGCTCTATGGCACCCCCAAGCCCGCCCCGGTGGAGGAGGTGCAGGATGCCCCCGAAGAGGTGCTGGCCGTGGAGCCGGAAGCTCCCGCAGCGCCTGAAGGCCCGGCCATCCCCATGGTGTTTGCCGAGGATCAGTCGGTAAAGCAGGCGAAGTCTGCCCCGGAAGCCGCGCCAGAGGTTGAGCCGGAACCGGAAACGGCGTTCCAGTTCTTTGGCAAGGGCGCGGACGAGAACGAGCCGCAGGCCCCTACCCGCACCGAGGCCCCCAGCAAGGACGACAGCATGAGCCTGCCGCTGATGGGGCTGGAAGAGGACGAAGCACCCGCCCGGCCTGCCGCCCCGGCAGAGGAGGCCCCGGCCCAGCCCGCTGGGGAAGCGGCCCCTGCCGCGCCGGAGGCTGAGGAGAAGCCTGAAGAGGAAGCCGAGCCGGAAACGCCCGAGCAGGTGGGGGAGAAGCTTCGCCGGATGGGCGCGGAACTGACGCTGCGGTGTGTGCTGGAGGGCATCCTAGCCGTGGTGCTGCTCCACTTTGGCTTTGTTGCCGAGGGGCTGCTGGCCCCTGTGGCCTCCCTTGACCCTGTGATCGCCCCGGCGGCGTTCTATGCTGCCAACCTGCTCTTTCTGGCCGGTGCGCTGGCTGTGGGCTGGCCTGTCCTGCGGGATGGCCTGCAGGGCCTCAAGGGCCGCCCCAGTGCAGACACCATGCCGACGCTGGCCGCCTGCGGTGCGTTGGTGCAGGCGGCGGTCGCCCTGCTCAACGCCCAGAGCTATCAGAATTCCAGCTGGACGCTGCTTTCCGGCGTGGCCGCACTGGGCCTGTTCCTGGCCCTGTTGGGCAGCCGTGTCCTGCTGACTGCCGTCAGAAACGGCTATGACCTTGCCGCCCGATCCCCTGAGGGGCTGCAGGGCGCATTCCGCGTCCGGGATAAGGACCTGATCCGGGTGCTGGCCCGGAGCCTGGATCAGAAAGACCCCTGGGTGCTGCTCAGCCGCCCTGTCCAGTGGGACGAGGCGCTGGTGGAGCAGAGCTTCGGGGAGCGCGCCAGTGAGCGCCGCGCCCGCAAGACAGCCCTGATCCTGCTGGGTGCTGCCGTGCTCAGCGGGCTGGTGTTCCTGCTGTTTGGCGGCGGGCCCAACGGCATGGCCGCAGCCCTGACCTCCATGCTCTGCATGGGTGCACCGCTGTCCTCCACCCTGGTTGCGGGCATCGCGTCTCTGCGCCTGCAAAAGACCGCCGCCGCCGCCGGTGCCGTGGTGCCCGGCTGGGCTGCCATTGAGGAACTGGGCGGTGTGGACACCGTGCAGGTGGATGCCGACGAGCTCTTTACCGCCGACAGCGTGAATCTGGAGGATATCCGCATCTTCAAGGGCGGCCGCATCGACCGTGCCATCCTCTATGCGGCCAGCATCCTCAACCACAGCTGTGAGACCCTGCGGGGCCTGTTCCGCCAGATCATCGAGGACCGCACCGAGATCCTGTACCCTGTGAAGGACTTGGAGGTCCACCACGGCCTTGGCTTTGCCGCCTGGTGCGATAACAACCGGGTGCTCATCGGCAACCGGCTGTACATGGAGCAGGAGGGCGTGCCCCTGCCCGAGCAGGAGTATGAGGATGAGCACTCCCAAAACGGCGCGCTGCAGATCCTGTATCTGGCTGTTTCTGGCAGCCTGCACGCCATGTTCGTGCTCCACTATGTGGGCGGCCGCAACGCCGCCCGCGGGCTGGAGGTGCTGCAGCGGGAGAACATCCGCCTGCTGGTCACCTGCGAGGACCCCAGCCTGACGGCCCGCCACATCACCGAGGCTTACCATCTGCCCGAGGGGATGATCACCCTGCTGGATGAGGAGCAGTGCAGCGCGCTGACCCCTGCCCAGCCGGACGAGACGGCCCGCTGCTGTATGCTGCATGATAAGGGCTTTGCCAGCCTGATCGGCGGCCTGCGCGCGGCGGAAAAGGCCCAGAACGCCGAGACGAGCGCCACCACGGTGCAGATGGTCTCGGTCTGGTTCTCGGTGATCATCGGTGTTCTGCTGACCTACGCGGGCAGCATCGGCACCCTGTCGGTGGCCGCTGTCCTGATGTATCAGGCAGCTTGGAGTGCTTTGAGCATTGCGGTCTGCGCCCTGAAACAGCACAACTGAAAATAATTCATAAAATGAAATCGTACAAAAAGAAGCGGCTGTCGTGTCAGCCGCTTCTTTTTGTTGCAATTGCGGACAAAGTGTGTCATACTTCTACCCAGAGTTTACGGAAAGAGAGGAGAAGCCGCCATGTCATACCGTGCCGCGATCTGTGATGACAGCACGACCGATGCTGAATTTGTGGGGAGCATTCTGCACCAGTGGGCCGCAGAGCGTGGCATTGAGGTGGAGAGTGAGCGCTTTGCCTCGGCGGATGCCTTTCTTTTTCGCTACGCAGAGGACAAAAGCTTTGACCTATTACTTCTGGACGTGGAAATGCCGGGCACGGACGGTGTGACGCTGGCCAAAACGGTGCGGCAGGAGAATGAAGCCGTGCAGATCGTGTTCATCACCGGCTACTCCGATTACATTGCCGAGGGCTATGACGTGGCCGCCCTCCACTACCTGGTGAAGCCGGTCAGCCGCGAAAAGCTCTTTGCTGTTCTCGACCGTGCCTGGGAAAAGCACCGCCGCAACGCCCGGTGCCTGAACCTGGAGCTTTCCGGCGAGCTGGTGCGCCTGCCGCTGTATGAGGTGCGGTATCTGGACGTGCACCAGAATTACGTCACGGTTCATGCCAGGCAGGATTACACCGTCAAGCGGACGCTTGGTGAGTTCGAGGCCCAGCTGGACGAAGGCTTCCTCCGGGTGGGGCGGGGGATGATCCTGAACCTGAAACAGATCCGCCGTGTGACCAAAAAGGAAGTCGTGCTGGCCGATGGTACCGACCTCCCATTGCCCCGGGGTGCCTATGAGCCCCTGAACCGGGCAATCATTGAGAGGACTTAATGATGAAACTTAAATTCTTTTCAAAGCTCCTCGATAAACGCATCGCCGCTTACCAGCGGGAGCTCATCGAGACCCACTACAAAGAGGTGGACAACATGTACCGCCAGATGCGGGGATGGCGGCACGATTACCGGGGACACATCCAGACCATGAAGGTGCTGGCGGCACAGGGGGATATGGACGGCATCAAAGCCTACCTGGATGCATTGGATACCGACCTGAACACTGTTGATCTGGCTGTAAAAACCGGCAACGCCATGGCTGATGCCATCATCAACAGCAAGATATCCCTTGCCAAGAGCCGAAATATCCCGGTGCAGATCGATGCCCATATCCCGGTCAAACTGAAAATGAGTGAGCTTGACCTCTGCTGCATCCTGGGCAACCTTTTTGATAACGCCATGGATGCCAGTGCGGAGCTGCCCGAGGAGGAGCGGCTCATCCGGGTATATATGGATATGAAGGGCACACAGCTCTATATCTCCTTCACCAATTTCACGGCAACTAAAAAGCAGAAAAAGCTTGCGGGCCGTTTTGTCACCACCAAGGGCGAGGGCCACGGCTTCGGGCTGGTGCGCATTGATGCCATCGTGGAAAAGCTGGATGGCTACCTCAGCCGCAACAGCGAGGATGGGGCATTCACGACGGAGATATTGATTCCACAGGTGTAAACCTCTCAGGCGCTCCGCGCCAGCTCCCCTGATTGGGGAGCCAAGTTCACGCTGCTACTGGCTTGCCTCTCCTACTAGGAGAGGTGGCAATGCGAAGCATTGACGGAGAGGTTCCTGCAATTCATCCCCCAAATCAGGCGTTTCGTCCCCGGAATGTGTCGGGGGCGATTTTTTGTGTTAGGATCATTGCCAGACAAGTGAAAGGGGATTCCAAAATGGGAAAGAACGAGAAAACCAAAAAGCCAAAGCCCAAATACAATGTCTGGCAGAACACTGCCTACATGCTCTCGGTGGCCTGGGACACCCGACGGAGCGTGCCGCTGCTGGTGGTGCTGCTGGCCGTCTGCACGGCAGGCAAGACCACTGCCGAAATGCTCATCAGCCCGGCGGTGCTGGGCAAACTGGAAAGCGGCGCGCCGCTGGGCCAGCTGCTGGGTGCCATCGGCGGGTTCACCATCCTGCTGTTTGCCCTGACCGCGCTGTGCTACTACATCGACCACCTCACCATGTTTGGCCGGTGCGGCGTGCGGCTGGAGCTGCTGAAGCGCATCAACACCAAACGCACCCGCACGGCCTATGCCAACCTGCTGGATGAAGCCTTCCGTCTGATGTATCAGAAGGGCCACGATGCCTGTATGAACAACCGTGCTTCCGGAGAGGCTTTTTGGAAAAGTTGGACGGATATCCTGACAAATCTCATCGGCTTCGGGGTGTATCTGGCTCTGCTGTCCGGGCTGAACCCCTGGCTCTGTGTCCTGACGGCCCTGACCGCTGTGGTGAGCTATTTTTCCACCAGGAATATCAACGAGTGGGGCTACCGCCACCGGGAGGAGGGGGCAAAGATCACCCGGAGCCTGCATTACCTGCGCAACACCGCCGAGGGACGCGAGTTCGGCAAGGATATTCGCATCTTCGGCCTGCGGCAGTGGCTCACTGACCTGTACGATTCTGCTTTGCGGCTCAACTATGCCTTTCTCGAAAAGCGGGAGCGCGCCTACCTGACCGCCAACCTCATCGACCTGGCCCTGCTGCTGGTGCGCAACGGTGCGGCCTATGCTTATCTGCTCTGGCTCACCGTGACCAGGGGCCTGCCGGTGTCGGAATTCCTGCTCTACTTCGGTGCGGCCTCCGGCTTTGCCCAGTGGGTCACAGGCCTGATGGAGCAGTTTGCCCTCCTGCGCAAGCAGAGCCTGGACATCTCCACCATCCGGGAGTTCCTCGAGCTGCCGGAACCCTTCCGGTTTGAGGAGGGCATCCCGCTGGAAAAGCGGCTGGATATGCCCTATGAGCTGCAGCTGGAGGATGTGAGCTACCGCTACCCCGGTGCGGAGAAAAACACCATCGCCCACATGAGCCTGACACTGCACCCCGGCGAGAACCTGGCCATCGTGGGCTTGAATGGCGCTGGCAAGACGACACTGGTCAAGCTGATCTGCGGCTTCCTTGACCCCACCGGGGGACGTGTTCTGCTGAACGGGCAGGATATCCGGCAGTATAACCGCCGGGATTACTACAAGCTGTTTGAAGCGGTCTTTCAGGATTTCAGCGTGCTCTCCTGCACGGTGGCCGAGAATGTGGCCCAGGCCATGGACGGCATCGACGAGGAAAAGGTGCGGTACTGTCTTGACCAGGCAGGGCTGACGGAAAAAATCACATCCCTCCCGGCGGGTATCAAGACCCATGTGGGCCGGGATGTCTATCTGGACGGCGTGGAGTTCTCCGGCGGCCAGACCCAGCGCCTGATGCTGGCCCGTGCCCTGTATAAAGACGCGCCTATTCTTGTGCTGGATGAGCCCACTGCCGCCCTTGACCCCATCGCCGAGGATGATATCTACCAGAAGTACAACGAGATGACCCGGGGCCGCACCAGCCTGTTCATCAGCCACCGACTGGCCTCCACCCGTTTCTGTGACCGCATTCTCTTCCTTGAAAACGGCCGTGTGGTCGAGGAGGGAACCCACGACCAGCTGATGGCCCAAAACGGCGGCTATGCCAAGCTGTTTGCGGTGCAGAGCAAATATTACAAGGAGGGCAAGGCTGTATGAACGAAGAAAAAATGACCCTGAAGGAAAGCGTCCGGCTGACCCTGCGGGCCTGGCGCTTTTACTGGAAAAATACGCCCCGATTTGTGCTGTCCACCGTGCTGTGGGCACTGGCGGATGCCGTCAGCCCCTATGCCGTGGTCTGGTTCTCGGCCCGGCTGGTGGCTGAGCTGTCGGACGCGCGGGACCCGCAGGCCCTTGCCGTGGATGTGGCGTGGGTGCTGGGCGTGACCGCTCTGCTCACGCTGGTGCGGTCGGTCCTGCTCCACTGGAAGAGCGTGGAGCGGGAACAGCTGAACTGGCAGCTGGGCCATGACTGCTTTATGGAAAAGCAGATGTCCATGGATTATGCCGACGAGGACAGCCAGCAGGTCTACGACCTCTACAATTTCATCCAGCAGAGCGAAAGCTTCTGCAGCGGCGGCAATCCTAACGCTGTGGCGCTGCTGGACAGTGTATCCGTGGCGGTATTCCGTATTCTGGGCGGCGCGGTGCTGTCGGTGGGGCTGTTCACGGCCAGGGTGCCCGCCGGCCCGCTGACAGTCTTCAACAGCCCGCTCTGTGTTCCGGCAGTGCTGGTGCTGATCCTAGCCGTGGCGTGGCTCTCGCCGGTGTGCGCTTCCAGCGCGGGCATCAGCAGCCCGGATATCGAGGAGGAGGGCCGCTGGGGCAACCGGCTCTGGGCCTTCCTCATGGGGGTATGTCGGGACGACAAAAAGGCGCTGGATGTGCGGATGTACGACCAGTTCGAGTTTTTGAAAGATCACGCCGCCGTCTCCATGCCTGCCTTTGAGCGGGCCCGCAAGGGGAAATTCGGCATCCTGAATGCCACGGGCAACGCCGCTTCGGCTCTGCTCATGGGTCTTGCCTACCTCTTTGTATGCCTGAAGGCCTACGGCGGGGCCTTTGGTCTGGGCGCTGTGACCCAGTATGTGGGTGCAGCCACCAACTTTTTTGTGGGCATCGGCGGGCTGTTCACCGCCGTGGGCGACTGCAGATTCAACGCCCCCTACCTGAAAACGCTCTATGACTATCTTGACCTGCCCAACAAGATGTACAAGGGCAGCCTGACCACCGAAAAGCGGAGCGACCGCCAGTATACCGTGGAGTTCCTGGATGTCTCGTTCCGGTACCCCGGCAGCGAGCAATATGCCCTGCGCCACCTGAGCATGACCTTCAAGGTGGGGGAGCGGCTGGCCGTGGTGGGCATGAACGGCAGTGGCAAGACCACCTTCATCAAGCTGCTCTGCCGCCTATACGACCCCACCGAGGGTGTCATCCTGCTCAACGGCATCGACATCCGTAAGTACCGCTACGATGAGTACATGGATATCTTCTCGGTGGTGTTCCAGGATTTCAAGCTGTTCTCCCTGCCGCTGGGCCAGAATGTTGCCACGGCCCAGCATTATGATGCCGCCCGTGCCGCCGACTGCCTGCAAAAAGCGGGCTTTTCCGACCGGTTGGCCCGGATGCCCAAGGGGCTGGACACCTGCCTTTATAAAGATTTGGACGAGGATGGCGTGACCATCTCGGGCGGCGAGGCCCAGAAGATCGCCATTGCCCGGGCCCTGTACAAGGATGCACCTTTCATCGTGCTGGATGAGCCTACCGCCGCCCTGGACCCGGTGGCTGAAGCGGAGATCTACGCAAAGTTCAACGAGATCGCGGGCGATAAGACTGCAATTTATATCAGCCACCGGCTGTCCTCCTGCAAGTTCTGTGATGAGATCGCCGTGTTCGACCACGGCGAGGTCGTCCAGCAGGGCACCCATGAGGAACTGCTGGGGGAGCCGGATGGAAAGTATTACGAACTGTGGAACGCCCAGGCACAGTATTACACCGAAGAAAGCGCGTGAACCTGGCCTCCCTATCAGGGGAGCTGTCACCGGAGGTGACTGAGCGCTTTTTGGTCCTGATGTTCTGCACAAAAAAATCGGAAAAAACTGGAATTCCCGACGAAATCGGGTGCGAAAGCACAGCACTTTGGGCGAAAAACTTGACCCACAATGGCCGGACGTGTAAAATAAATCAATAGTGAGAAAAATCATGGACGCGAAATTTTTCCATGTGTGCGGCATTCCTTTGATCCCATGGGATGAAACAAGGAGGGAAGTTCGACCCAATGAAATGGAAATTCCAAACCGCGGGGCGGCTTCTGGCCCTGCTGGCTCTGAGCGGGGCTCTGCTGGCTGCCCCTTTGCCCGCGCAGGCCGCGCCCGGTGTGCTGACAGGCCTGACCGGAACCGGCTCCAAGCTGGAACTGGAGCTGACCGAGATGGAGCTGGAGATCACCGATGATGACCCCCGCCCCAAGGGCTACCTGTACACCAGCGGACAGAGCGATTATTACTTCATCGTCTGGATGAGCAGCAACTCCAATGTTGCCACGGTGGATGGCGACGGCAAGGTGACGGGCCGCAATGCAGGCACTGCCATCATCACCGCCATCTCCGACCACGGCGAACGCGCCGCCTGCAAGGTGACCGTGACCCGCAAAAATGAAGAAGCAGCCAGAAAAAAGCCCACGCTGGATACCACCAGCCTGAGCCTTGTGCTGCAGTACAATGACCTGCACCCCGCCCACCAGCTCCAGCTGACCAACAGCGACCACTCCTTCCTCTATGTCTACCAGTGGATGAGCAGCAACCCTGAGGTTGCCACAGTCAGCGACAAGGGCCTTGTCACGGCTCAGGCAGCGGGCACCACCACCATCACGGCAATGGTCTCCAACGGCCAGGCTCTGCGGTGCAGCGTCACGGTGACTTCGGATATCGGCAAGGTGACCCTGAACAAGAGTGACCTGCTGCTCCGCACCGTGGGCACCCAGGAGCGTCTGACGGCCACCGTTGCGGTGGAAGGCGGCGGCAGTGTGCCCATTACATGGGTCAGCAGCAACCCCGGTGTCGTTACCGTGGATGCGGATGGCGTGGTGACCGCCATTGCCGATGGAGAAGCCAAGGTCACGGCTCTTTCGCCCGCCGGACGCTTTGATGTGTGCAGCGTTGTGGTGGGCATGGCGGCGGAGAAGTACGAATCTGAAGCCGACCTTGCCGACGAGCTCAAGCTCCCCGACCCCTACGTTGCCGTAAGGCTGAATAAACTGGCATAAAGAAAAAGCACCCGCCCATGGCTGTTTTTGACGGCTATGGGCGGTTTTTGCGTGTATGGAAACAGATGCGCTGGGAAAAACTTGCCGAAGAGGAATTTTTTGCAAAAAATATTTTGCGTTGCGTGTTGTGGTGTGCCTGACACATCCGGCCGCCTCCGGCAGGTGAAAAAGGACAAAATGGCCCGAACGTTGTTTAAGACAGGGGACGGATGCCCCACGGAGCGGCGAAATCTCTGCAAAAAAGGCGGCTGCCCGGCTTGGATGACACATTTAACAAAAATTTTACGTGAAGTGATTGAATTTGCAACTCTTGACAGAAGGCGGGACAAACCATTATCCTTTTATCAGAGGAAAGTATTTTATGTCGCCAGACGTTGGAATGCCTGGTGTACAAGTGTGTGTCAGGAGGGAAAGAATATGTCCAACTACCGGAACCGAATCGGGGAAGCCATTGCCTTTGCCCGGAACGTGGCGGGCAGATCTCAGCAGGAGCTTGCGGATATGCTGGGGCGGGACAAGCGCACCATTCAGAAATGGGAGCGGGGCGAGATCCGCATTGCGCTGGAGGATTTTCTGGATGTATTCGATACTCTGCACCTGTCGGTGGGGCCCTATGAAATGTGGATCCGGCATCCGGAACTCTTTCCGCGCGGCATGGAGGATATCAAGGGCTTCAGCACCGAAAAGAAGCGGAGGACACTGGCGGATTATTATCTGCATCAGGCTGCACCGCTGGAGATCGAGCAGGAGTATTACATCCTGTTCGGCGACCACGGCAGCAACAGCTGCGGCATCCGGCAGGAGCTGCTGGCCAACTTGCAGACTCCGCTCCGTGACCGCAAACGGATCGTGAACCAGATCATCGACAACTACTATGAGGCCCGGGCCATCGGACATCTGACCGACCCGGAGGGCCAGCAGCCAGTGATGCCCATTCTGGAAGCCTGCTACGATGCCAGTGCACGGAGCGTGAAAGCCAACGAGAACCGGTACAGCATCGGCAGCATCGAGAACTATCTGGACGATGCGGAGAAACCGGCAGAAGAGTGAACCGAACAGCAGACGGCCATGTGCAGCCGCCTGCTGTTTTTGCGTTCGGCTGCCTGCGGGAAAATATTGTGAAATTTGCGGATTCCTGCTATACTTATTCTATTGATGAAAAAGAAGGGTGAGATAAATGGCATACAACATGGGCGGTCGGCGCTTCCGGCCGGTGGGCAGCGGAAAAAAGCGGACTGCGCCGCAGTACGGGCCGGTGGGCACAGGCTGCCCGTTTGTGGAGGAGGCCGTGGCGCGGCTGTACCGGGAGCAGAACGAGGAACATTTCTGGAGCCTGATGAACGCCCTGAACTATGCGCTGGAATTGCAGACCAAGGTGCTGGTTCCGCTGGATGCGGCGGTGGACCCCCAGAGCGGGGCCGCCCCCTGGGCACATCTGCCCATCCCGGAAGAGCGGGCCGAGGGCCTGCAGCCCTGGCTGCTCCACACCCGGAAAGAGCGGAACTATCTGCCGCTGTTCACCTCGGTAAAGAACGCCGAGGCGGAAAAGGCCAGCGCCACCCGCCCCATGGTGGAGCGCAGCCTGCGCAGCGCCATGGAGTATGCGCTGGAAACAGACGGCATCGATGGTGTGGTGCTGGACCCGTGGACAAGCTCTGCCACGCTGGATGTCTCCCTGCTCAGCGGGCTGCTGAGATCGGAGCGGGGGGGCGACAACCCCGGCGCTCAGGAGCTGGAAGCCGGGCACGCCGCCGCCCGGGCCGGGGATTGGCCGGAAGCGGCGGCCCGCTACACTGCCGCCGCCGAGGCGGGCAGCGCCGAGGCGCTTTCTGCCCTGGGGGACTGCCTGTATTATGGCCGGGGTACCCGGAAGAATAAGACCCAGGCCCGGCGGATGTGGAAAAAAGCCGCACAGGCCGGGGAAGTGCAGGCCATGATCGCCCTGGGGGATGACTGTGCTGCATCGGGCGGGGAGATGGCGGAGACCCTGCAATACTACCGCCGCGCCCAGAGCGCTGCCCGGGAGGTGCCGGACATCGCCTACACCCCGCAGGTCTGCCTGCGCCTTGCCCAGTACGAGACCCAGTACCTCTCCCGCAAAAAGGCGCTGCTGCAGGTGGCGGAGGCCGTGCAGGGGTTTCGGATCCTGCAGGCCGAGGGCGAAACGGATGCTGCCGACTGGCTGCGGGAGGCTGAACTGCTGACCGATCAGCTGCTGGCCGACGATAAAAACGCCTGAAACACAGTTTCTTTACATTTGTTCTAAGAAATCGTCATAGGAAACCGGTAAGATATTCAAGGAAATATTCTGCGCCGAAGAAAAGAGGACAAGCACTATGAGCAAAGTGATCGGAATCGACCTTGGCACCACCAACTCCTGCGTGGCGGTGGTGGAGGGCGGCAAGCCTGTGGTCATCACCAACGCCGAAGGCGAGCGCACCACCCCCAGTGTGGTGGCCTTTACCAAGGACGGCGAGCGTCTGGTGGGCGGTGCGGCAAAGCGCCAGATCGCCACAAATTCAGGCCGCACGGTGTCCAGCATCAAGCGGTACATGGGTTCTGATCACCGGGTGCATATCGATGGCAGAGACCTGACCCCGCAGGAGATCAGCGCCATGATCCTGACCAAGATCCGCCGCGATGCCGAGAGCTACCTGGGCGAGCCAGTGACCGAGGCCGTCATCACGGTGCCTGCCTATTTTGACGACAGCCAGCGCAAGGCCACTCAGGACGCGGGCCGCATTGCGGGCCTGAATGTTCTGCGCATCATCAACGAGCCCACCGCCGCCGCAGTGGCCTACGGCCTGGACAACGAAGCCCCCCAGAAGATCCTGGTCTACGATCTGGGCGGCGGCACCTTTGATGTTTCGATCATTGAGATCGAGGATGGCACCTTTACGGTGCTGGCCACCGGCGGCGATACCCATCTGGGCGGCGATGACTTTGACGAGCGCATCGTTGAGTGGGCTGTGGCGGAGTTCCGCAGATCTGACCGCATCGATCTGACCAAGGACCTCGCCGCCATGGGCCGCCTGAAGGAGGAAGCGGAAAAGGCCAAGAAGGAGCTTTCCAGCGCGCTTTCCGCCCAGCTGAACCTGCCGTTCATCGCGGTGGGCAAGGATGGCCCTCACCATCTGGATCTGAGCCTGGGCCGCCCCCAGTTTGAGATGATGACCGGTGACCTGCTGGCACGCACCGTTCAGCCGGTGCAGAACGCCCTGCGGGATGCCGGGATTTCCGCCAGCCAGCTGGGCAAAGTCCTGCTGGTGGGTGGCAGCACCCGGATGCCCGCTGTGGAGCGGCAGGTCCGGGAGCTGCTGGGCTGTGAGCCCAGCCATACCCTGAACCCCGATGAATGCGTGGCCATGGGTGCCGCCGTGCAGGGCGGCCTGCTGCAGGGCGGCGGAAAGCTGGCCGGTGCCACCGGTGCGGCCGCGCAGGGCCTTGTGCTGATGGATGTCACCCCGCTGACGCTGTCCATTGAGACGCTGGGCGGCGTGGCCACCCCCCTCATCACCCGCAACAGTATGATTCCCACCCGCAAGAGCCAGATCTTTACCACGGCCCGCCCCATGCAGACCAGCGTGGAGATCAACGTGCTGCAGGGCGAGCGCCACTTTGCCCGCGACAACAAGAGCCTGGGCAAATTCAAGCTCACCGGCATCCGCTCCGGCTTCTCCTCCAAGCCCCAGATCGAGGTCACCTTTGACATTGATGTGAACGGCGTGGTCAAGGTGTCCGCAAAGGATCTGGGCACCGGGCGGGAGCAGAACATCACCATCACCGGTAGCACCAATCTTTCTGAGAACGAGATCCAGCGCGCCATGGCCGATGCCGCCGCCTACGAGGAGGAGGATACCCGCCGCAGGGAGCGGCTGGAACTCCACAATCAGGCCGAGATGCTGGCTTACAAGGTGGATGAGGCCCTCTCCAAGTGTAAAAAGGAGCTGGACAAGGACGAGAAGAACCGAGTCAAGAACGACCTTGCCAGCCTGCGCCGCTGCCTGCGCAAGGATAAGCCCGAAAAGATGAACGAGACCGAGGAAGCAAATCTCCGTCAGGCAAAATCTCAGCTGGAGGCCAGTGCCAACCACCTGATGGTGCTGTACAGCACGGAGCAGGATGCCGGCCAGCAGTAAGCAGGCAATTCCCTACTGAAAAACTTCGTTGAAAGGGTTGACAAACCCGGAAGAGTGGGGTATTATGTATGCAATATCACAAAAATGGCTGTGAAGAGAAGAGTAGGTTTTCGCATTGATCCTTCCAGAGAGCCCGGGCGGTGGAAAAGGGCAGGAAACAGGGAACTGAAAATGGTCTCGGAGCCGCGGGGGCGAAGTGCAAGAGTGCTAAGCCTGCGACGGGAGCGCCCGTTACAGCGTCCGGTTGTCGCGTTGCAAAACGCCGCAGCAGTGAGGCTGTCTCTGTGAGGGGACAGTAAACCAAGGTGGTACCACGGAAGTTTTACGCTTTCGTCCTTGTGGGTGTATGCCCGCTGAGGACGGAAGCGTTTTTTATTTTGCTTCCGGTGCAAAAGGGTGCGGATTGTGCCGCACCGCACAAAAACATTTTTGTAAAAGTAGAGAGGGAAAACAAAATGTCTAAGATCACTCGTCGCAATTTTCTGAAAGTTTCCGGCGTGGCCGCTGCTGCCGCTGCCCTGACCGCCTGCGGCGGCTCTTCCTCCACCGCAAGCTCCGCCGCTTCCGGCGCTGCATCCTCTGAGGCTGCCTCCACCGCTGCCAAGCTGGACAAGATCAAGGTCGCTGTTCCCAACGACACCACCAACGAGGCCCGCGCTCTGACCCTGCTGGAGAAGAACGGCT
>ERZ827488.2815-NODE-2815-length-15681-cov-3.297837_pt1 | contig 15681 bp, 13 predicted proteins | sample MGYA00519771_ERZ827488 | MGnify/ENA primary metagenome ERZ827488 (study PRJEB31778, sample SAMEA3449323) | human gut metagenome | biome: human gut; feature: human-associated habitat; material: faeces | place: United Kingdom | collected 2010/2012 ... | reverse complement strand
TTACGGTAACTATTCAGCACCCACATTCGCAAAACCGCTCTTTCAGAGCTTCCCTTTTGCTCATGTGGTTACTTTTTTCTTCAATACACCCAACAGCAGTGCGGACACTACCGTACCTGCCACCAGTGCCACCAGATACATCACTGCGTTACCTACTACAGGGAATACGAAAATTCCACCGTGAGGTGCCATCAGTGTGCAGTGGAATGCCATGGACAGGGCGCCTGCCAGTGCCGAACCGATGATGCAGGAAGGAAGCACATGCAGAGGATCGAATGCTGCAAAAGGAATCGCACCTTCGGTGATGAACGCCAGGCCCATGATGAAGTTGGTGGGACCTGCGTCTCTCTCTTCCTTGGTGAATTTATTCTTGAATAACAGGGTTGCCAGTGCAATGGCACAGGGAGGAGTCATACCTCCGATCATAACAGCTGCCATGATGTCATAATTGCCTGCCGCAATTGCTGCGGTTCCGAATACATATGCCGCCTTGTTGAAAGGACCACCCATGTCAATCGCCATCATGCCGCCCAGGATCAGACCCAGTACAACCCGGCTGGAATCACCCATTCCGCTTAAGAAATTGTTCAATCCGGTATTGATACCGCCCATGATCGGTTCTACCACGAAGTTCATTGCCAGTCCCATGATCAGGATACCCACTACCGGGTAGATCAGTACCGGTGCCAGCTTTTCAATGGCATCGGGAAGCTTATCGCAGATCTTGCGAAGTCCCAGGATCAGATAGCCTGCCAGGAAACCTGCTACCAGTGCACCCAGGAATCCGGACTTTCCGTTGGCTGCCAGCATACCGCCTACAAAGCCAAGCGCCAGCGCCGGTCTGTCGCCGATTGCCATACCGATGAAGCCCGCCAGTACCGGAAGCATCAGACCGAATGCCACGCCGCCGATATTCTTGAACATTGCGGCTATGGGAGTAATCGTACCAAAGTTACTTCTCTGATCTGCGGGAAGTGCATTGATATCAACGTTCAGTCCGTCGATCAGGAAGGCAATGGCGATCAGAATACCACCGCCGACTACGAAAGGAAGCATATGGGATACACCGTTCATCAGCTGGGTATAGATCTTATGAGCTGCGCTTTCCTTACCGGTTACGGCTGTAGTTGTTTCACTGCTTTCCCCGTGGAAAACTTCCACGTTTCCACTCATTGCCTGTTTTACCAGCTGGTCTGCCTTGCCAATACCGTCGGATACCTGACAGCTGATGACTTTCTTGCCGTTAAAGCGGTCCATGGGTACTTTGGCATCAGCCGCCACGATGATGCAGTCCGCCGCTTCAATCTCTTCTGCAGTCAGTACATTTTTTGCGCCTGCGGAGCCTCTGGTCTCAATCTTAATCTGACAGTCTGCTGCTCTGGCCGCCTTTTCCAATGCTTCTGCTGCCATATAGGTATGAGCGATTCCGGTCGGACAGGAGGTCACTGCCAACAGCTTAAAGCCTTTCTTCTTCTCGGTGGTAATACCGGTATCACTTAATCTGTCATCAATGCTCTTGGCACTTTCATCTGCTGCATCAATGATCTGTAAAAACTCATCTACGCTTTTTGCGTTTCTCAGGGAAGTGGTAAAATTTTCATCCATCAGCATCACGGACAGTTTGCTCAGCACATCCAGATGTACATTATCCTTTGTATTCGGTGCTGCAATCAGGAACAGTAAGGTCACCGGTTCCCCGTCCAGAGATTCATACTCCACACCGTTTTTGATCACCATGGCTGCCAGTCCGGGGGCTTTTACCGCATCACATTTTCCGTGAGGGATCGCAATTCCCTCTCCGATTCCCGTGGTACTCTCTTCCTCTCTTGCATAGACCTGTTCACGATACTTCTCCACATCAGACAGCTTTCCGCTTTTTGCCATCAGTTCCACTGCCAGATCCAGTGTTTCCTTTTTGTCAGCCGGTGCCGCATTTAGGGAAATACTATTTTTGTCCAAAAGATCTGTAATTCTCATGTTGTGACCCATCCTCTCTTTTTATATTTATCATTGTTATTGTTCTACCTGCTGTAATACCTGCAAGACTTCTTCTCTGGTGGCCAGATTCTCGGAAAATGCACTGGCGCTTCCTGCAGCAATTCCCATATGGAACGCATGTACATAATCTTTCTTTTCCATCCATCCTGTCAGGAAACCTGCCACCATGGAATCGCCTGCACCCACACCATTGACCAGTGTTCCCTTCGGTGCCGGAGCTCCCATGCTCTGTCCGTCCGCTGCGATCAATACTGCTCCTTCGCCTGCCATGGAGATCAGTACATTCTGTGCTCCCATCTCCTGCAGTTTCCTGCCGTATGGAACCACCTCTTCCCTTGTGGAGAGCTTCACACCGAAGATATCCCCCAATTCATGGTTGTTGGGTTTTACCAGAAAAGGATGATACGGCAATACCTTTACCAGCAGGTCTCTGGTGGCATCCACTACGGTGAGAACACCTCTTCCCTGAATTCTCTCCAGAATTCTCTGATAAATGTCATCCGGCATGGTATAAGGAATACTTCCTGCCAATACCAGGACATCTCCGTCTCCCAGTCTGTCAATCTTTTCCATCAGCTGTTCCAAAGCTTTTGCATCAATATCCGGGCCACAGCCATTGATCTCTGTTCCGTCAATACTTTTCAGCTTCAGATTGATTCTGGTCATTCCGTGATCGATTTTGATGAAATCAGCATTTACGCCAAACTCGTTCAATCTTCGGATCAGTTCCTCTCCGGTGAATCCCGCCGCATATCCCAGGGCTGTGGAATCCAGTCCCAGATTCTTCAGTACGATAGAGACATTGATTCCCTTTCCTCCCGGAAGAATCAGCTCTGATGAGGTTCTGTTCGTCATTCCCAGCTGAAAGTCATCCACGGATACGATGTAATCCAGTGACGGATTGAAAGTCACGGTACAAATCATTTCTATCCCTCCTGTCTGTCATCTTTCTTGTTCTTATGATGATATTATATCTTCATATTCAGTCAAATTCAATCAATTTAATTCACAAATATGGTGCTTTATTTTGGTTGAATTTGCACAAAATAAAAGGATGAAATACTTCTTCATCCTTTTTCAATGTTTCTTTCACTATAGCATTTCCCTTATCTGGCTTCTTTAAACCCGTTTGCCTGTTCTTTCATTTCCTTTGCATTGGAAAGCGCCGCTTCCGTCAGTGCATCACTGCCTAACAGTCTTGCCAGCTCCGCCAGACTTTCCTCTTCTGCCACCTTGTGAATGTCCGTAATGGTCATATCATCGGTACTGCTCTTTTCAATAATGAAATGCACATCCGCCATGGCTGCGATCTGAGGCAGATGAGTGATACAGATGACCTGATGGGCTCCTGCCAGAATACTCAGCTGCTCCGCTACTTTCCATGCGGTTCTGCCGCTGATACCGGTATCGATCTCATCAAAGATCAATGTATCAATGGCATCTTTCCCTGCCAGTACCGTTTTGATCGCCAGCATCACCCGGGACAGTTCACCGCCACTGGCCACCTGGTTCAAAGGTTTCAGACTTTCTCCGGGATTGGTGGAAATCAGGAATTCCACATCATCATAGCCTTTTGTTGTAATGGCCTGACCGGGTCTGACTGCGATGTCAAATTCCACCGTCAGGAAATTGAGACCTATCAGCGCATCTTTCAATTTCTGCGTCAGTACCGCTGCGTTTTTTCTGCGGATCTCAGACAGTTCTTCACAGGCTTTCTTCAGTAACGCCTGCTTTTCCTCCCACTCGGCGTTCAATTTCTGCATATAGGCATCATAATCCGCCAGTTTTTCCAGATAAGCTTCTTTTTCCTCTTTGTACCGCAGGATCTCTTCGATCGTGTTGCCGTATTTTCCCTTGAGGTGATTGATGGTATTCAGACGATCCTCTGTACTGCGAAAATCCTCTTCATCAAATTCCAGATCCGACATATATTCGGAGACATCATGATTGTAATCTGACAAAAGACTTTCCACCTCTGCCAGCTGTTCCTCCATCTGTTCCAGTGCAGGATCATACATGGTCACACTACGCAATGCCCGCAGTGCCCTGCTCAAAGAATTCCCGGCACCGTCTTCCGCGTCATTGCCACTGAGTTGATAGCTCTCCGCCAGGCTTTCCGCAATTTTTCGGCTGTTGGACATTTTGCGGTACGCCTGTTCCAGTTCCTCATCTTCTCCGGGCTGCAGGGAAGCATCCGCGATCTCCTTTTGTTCAAATTCCGCCAGAGACTGTTCTCTGCTTCTGGAGGTATCATCCAGAGTTTCCTCTGTGATCTTTTTCTCCAGGGCAGTACACTCATGATAAAGTGCAGCCACCCGCCCTGCGCATTCTGCAAATTCCGCTCCCGCATAGGCATCCAGGATCTCCATATGTTTTTTCTTGTTTAGCAGAGACTGGTGCTCATGTTGTCCGTGAATATCGATCAGCAGCTCCGAAAGTTCCTTCACCTGCTTTGCCGTCACGGTCTCTCCATTGATGCGGCAGATGCTTTTCCCGGAGGAAAGTTTTCGGCTCAGGATCACGGTTCCGTCTTCCGAAGGTTCCAGATCCATGCTCTTTAATTTTTCCGCCAGCCTTTCTTCCTCGCAGTCGAAGACCAGTTCCACCAGACCGTTCTCTTCTCCCCGTCTGAGCATGTCTTTCTCGAACTTTCCTCCCAGTGCCAGATTCACTGATCCAATGAGTAATGATTTACCGGCACCGGTCTCACCGGTCAGTATATTCAGTCCTTCTCCGAACTCTACCTCTGTCTCCCGGATAAGAGCCAGATTTTTCACATGTAAACTGCGAAGCATGTATTTCCCCCTGTCTTACCTTTCTATCATCAGATGGATCTTGTCCATAAGGATCTGGGTATCTTCCACGGTCCGCACTGCCACCATGATCGTATCATCTCCGGCGATACATCCCACCACTTCGGAGAATTTCAGGGCATCCAGTGCCGCCGCCACTGCCATGGCCATGCCGGATACGGTCTTGATCACCAGAATATTCTGTGCCATATCCATGGAGATAAAACCGTCTCTGAGGACGCGGATGTATTTATCTCCCATATGACTGTCATCCTGTTTTAAAATGACGTATTTCTGTTTGCCGCCACCGGTGGGTACTTTGGACAGCTTCAGTTCTCTGATATCTCTGGATACGGTAGCCTGTGTCACAGCAAAACCGGCTTCCTTCAGATAGCCCGCCAGTTCCTCCTGGGTCTCCACATCTCTTTTTTCTATAATCTCCACGATCTTGCGATGTCTTGTTTTCTTCATCTTGACCTCATGCCTTTCTCACAACAATTCGTCAGGAATCTCTCATTTTCCGATGCAATACATCCAGGAAGCTTACCTGATTCAGCTGAATAAACTCGGTGATCTTCTCCGACTGCACAATACGGATCCGGTCTCCGGTACACATGGTCACTTTGTGGCTGCCGTCATAATTGGCTTCCACGGTCTGGCTTTTGCCCTCTCTGCCACCGGGAATCTCTATAACGATCTCATCTTCCGGGGACAGGATAATGCTTCTCTGGTTCAGGCTGTGGGGGCAGATCGGTGTCAGGGTGATCAGTTTCGCCTTGGGCTCCACCAGCGGCCCGCCCGCCGACAGATTATATCCCGTGGATCCTGTCGGTGTAGTCACGATCATTCCATCTGCCTTGTAATGATTCAGAAGCTGTCCGTTGACATAGATGTTGAATTCTATGATCTGCAGGGATCCGCTTCGGGAAATGACGATGTCATTCAAAGCCCAGCCTTCCGACACAGTTCCATCCGCACAGCAGACTTTACCGTTTAACATCATTCTGCGTTCTTTCTTAAAATCATCCCGGATCAGGCGGTCCAGGGATTCCTCTAATCCAGACAGTTCGATCTCCGTCATATAACCTACGGTTCCCAGATTCACTCCGATGATGGGGACAAGGATCTTCTTCGTCTCTCTGGCTGCCTGCAGCACCGTGCCGTCGCCGCCCAATACGATCATGCAGTCCACATCTAACGGAATGTCCGTTGCTTCCTCTTCCGCCACGGAATCCGCTTCTTCCTTCCAGTCGGATTCCTTGACCTTTAATTTCACCGTACAGCCTTTGGTTTCCAGATAATTCTGGATCCGTTTCGTGGTCGCAAGCTCCTGATCCTTATGCTTGTTGGTATATATCAGAAAATGCTTCATAGCTTCGCACTCCTTGTCTGTTACAGGGTATGAGAGTTGTCTACGATACCTTTGATTACGGCATCCCATTCAGGGGTATAGGACAGTCCGGTCTTTTCCTCTATAATAGTCTGTAAGGCACTCTCCGCTTCATGCTCGGTCAGCGCCAGCTTTTCTTCGGAGATCTCCTCCGGCTTACGGATATGCAGCAGATATTCGATATTGCCCTCCGGTCCCTTGATGGGGGAATATTCCAGATGCAGTACTTCGAAACCAATGCTGTCCGCATAGTCGATGATCTTGCGGATCACTTCCTCGTGGATCTGAGGCTCTCTCACCACACCGTTCTTGCCCACCTTGCCTCTGCCGGCCTCGAACTGGGGCTTGATCAGACACACCATCTGTCCGCCGGTCTTTAGCAGATTTCTCGCCGGGATCAAAATCTTGGTCAGGGAAATAAAGGACACATCCACGCTGGCGAAATCCAGTGCATCCGGGATATCCTCCGGGGTCACATAACGGAAATTGGTCTGTTCCATGCATACCACCCGCTCATCATTCCGCAGTTTCCAGGCTAACTGCCCCTGTCCCACGTCCACGGAATACACCTTCGTGGCTCCGTTCTGGAGCATGCAGTCCGTGAAGCCTCCGGTAGATGCACCGATATCCATGCAGATCATGCCGTCCAGCAGAAATCCCCACTGTTCCATTGCCTTTTCCAGCTTCAGGCCTCCGCGGCTGACATATTTCATGGTATGATTTCTGACTTCCAGCTTGATCTTGCTGACATCAAATCCGGTGCCGGCCTTGTCTTCCTTCTGTCCGTTGACATAGACATTGCCGGACATTATGATGGCTTTTGCCTTTTCTCTGGAAGGAGCATACCCCTGCTCTACCAGAATCACATCCAGTCGTTCTTTCATCTTCGTCTCCTAATTATTTATAATCTTTCCAGAATTTTCTCCGTGATGCTTTCCGCATCCAATCCGATCTCCTTTTTCAAAAGCTCTACATTTCCATGTTCCACATAAGCATCGGGAATAGCTGCCATGACACATTTGATCCGTTTCTCGTGGTCATTCAGACAATCCAACACCTTTTCTCCGAATCCTCCGCTTTGGACATTTTCTTCCATGGTCACGATCATCTCATGATCTTCACAGGCCGAAAGTACTGCCTCTTCGTCAATGGGCTTGATAAATCTGGCATTGACGATACTTGCCTTGTAACCCTTTTCATGCAGAAGCTTCTGGACTTCCTCCGCTGTCTTTACCATACTGCCTACGGCAAACAATGCGATACCGCCCTCTCTTGCGATCCACTCCGCCTTGCCCAGTTCAATGGGGGCACGGTGTTCGGCAAGTCCGGCATAAGCCGTTCCTCTGGGATATCGCACCGCAATGGGCGCATCCAGTGCCACGGCAAACTTCATCATATCCGATAATTCCCATTTGTTCTTCGGCGCACAGATATGCATATTGGGAATTCCCGACAGATAGGTATAATCAAAAATACCCTGATGGGTCTCACCGTCACTCCCCACCAGCCCTGCACGATCTATAGCAAACACTACCGACAGATTCTGAATACACACATCATGCAGGATCTGATCGTAGGCTCTCTGTAAAAATGAAGAATACACCGCAACAATAGGCCTCATGCCTCCTGCTGCCAGTCCTGCTGCGAAGGTCACCGCATGTTCCTCCGCAATTCCCACATCAAAGAACCGGTCCGGGTACATATTCCGGAAGCGCTTCAGTCCGGTGCCGTCCGGCATGGCTGCCGTAATAGCCACTACCCGTTCGTCCCGCTGGCCCAGCTTGCACATAACAGTGGAAAACACATCCGTATAATTGGCCACGGTGCGGGGATGGGAAGGAATTCCCGTCTCGATGTCAAAAGGCTCTGCCCCGTGGAATCTGGCGGGATGTTTCTCCGCCGGTCCATAGCCCTTGCCCTTCTGGGTAATCACATGCACCAGCACAGCTCCCTTGACTCTCTTGGCTTCCTCAATGACCTTGATCAGGCCTTCGATATCATGTCCGTCTACCGGGCCTAAATAAGTCACTCCCATATCCTCAAAAAACATCCCGGGGATCACCAGCTGTTTGAAGCTGCTCTTGGCCCGGCGGATACTGTTGACAATACCGTCGCCACCGGGTTTTCTCTTGAGAGCGTTGTATATGCCCTCTTTCAGATCCAGATAGCCGGTCGCCGTACGGATATTGTTCAGATATTTGGAAACACCGCCCACATTTTCGGAGATGGACATATTGTTGTCGTTTAATACCACAATAAAGTTCGTCTCCAGTTTGGCTGCATTGTTCAAGGCCTCGTAAGCCATGCCTCCTGTCAGAGAGCCGTCTCCGATCACGGATACAATGGTAGACTTTTCCCCTTTGAGATCTCTCGCCTTCACCAGTCCCAGCCCTGCGGATATGGATGTGGAACTGTGTCCGGTATCAAATGCATCAAAGTTGCTTTCTTTTCTCTTGGGGAACCCACTCATGCCATGGAACTGGCGTAAGACATCGAAACCGTCCTTGCGGCCCGTTAATATTTTGTGGGTATAAGACTGATGACCTACATCCCAGATGATCTTGTCCTCCGGGAGATTCAGAGCAAGATGAAGTGCCATGGTCAGTTCCACCGCTCCCAGGTTCGAACCCAGATGCCCCCCGGTCACACTGATCTTTTCGATCAGGAACTGCCGAATCTCCTCCGCCAGTTCCCCATAGTCTGATTTATCTATTTTTTTGATATCGTTTGCTTTCTCGATCTTATCCAGTAACATTGGCTTTTCCTCTGCTATTTCGTTCTATGGACCAGGTGCAGCAACAGCTCCTTCAGGAATTCATGTTCTCCCGAAAAGCTGTCCAGAATCGCTACCGCTTCCCCGGTCAGCCGTTCCACTTCTCTGCCGGATTCTTCCAGTCCGTGTAAAGTCACATAGGTCTGCTTATGATTCTGTGCATCACTTCCGGTAGCTTTTCCCAGCTCCTTGCTGTCCCCTATCACATCCAGAATGTCATCCTGGATCTGAAATGCAATGCCGACATTGTAAGCACACAGTTCCAATGCCGCAATCTCTTCATCGGTTGCCCCGGCCAGCGTAGCTCCGATAGTCATGGCCGACTGGATCAGGGCTGCCGTCTTGTTGGCATGGATGAACAGGATCTGTTCTGTGGTCAGAGGTTCTGCCTGTTCCTCCGCTTCAATGTCTGCGTTCTGGCCGCCGATCATCCCATAGATTCCTGCCTTGCGGGCTAAAATATTCAGTGCCGCCGCCACTCTCGGGTAATTCGGATCTACCGGTTCTCCCGAGGTGCATGCCGGAAAAGCACGAAATGCAGTCTCAAAGGCATAATTGAGCAGTCCGTCTCCTGCCAGAACTCCCATTCCGTCTCCGTACACAGACCAGGTGGTCTTGCGGCCTCTGCGGTACTCGTCATTATCCATGGCCGGCAGATCATCGTGTACCAGAGAATATGTATGGATCATCTCGATCGCCACCATAAAAGGCTCTATAATATCACCGTCGCCGCCGAACATCTTATAGGTCTCCTGCATCAGCATGGGACGCAGGCGCTTTCCGCCTGCCATAAGACTATAGTTCATGGCTTCAATAACGGTCTTCTGGTATCCTTCCTCTGCCGGAAGATATTCCTTCAGTAATTCTTCAATCGCTGCCGTTCTCTTCTGCAATTCCTGTCTGAATAACGTTTCTTCCATGTCTGATGCCAACCTTCCTCTACCTGCCGGTATACTTGTATGCTTACTGGGGATCCAGCGGTTCCAGTCCGCCTTCTTCGTTCAGCTTCATGACCTGTTTTTCCACCCGGTCGATCTGTTCGCTGCACTGTTTCAGCAGCTTCATGCCCTTGCTGTACGCCGTGAAAGCTTCCTCCAGAGAAATATCCTCTGCTTCCAGCTGTCCGATCAGTTCTTCCACTGCGGAAAAATTCTCTTCCAGGCTCTGTGGTTCCTGTGCTTCCGTTTTCTTTTTTCCTGCCAAAATAGCACCTCCGTCTGCTGCCCGCATCTATCTGCATCCCCCCGGATACCGGTAAATGCTATCCGGAAAGTCTTTCTTCCTTCTGTATCTGTTCCACCCGGGTATCGATCACGCCGTCACTCATCCGGATCCGCAGGCGCTCCCCTGCTTCTACCTGGGTCACGGAACGGATATTTTTCCCATCGGTATCCTCCACATAGGAAAAACCACTGTTTAACTTTTCCAAAGGAGAGACCGCTTTCATTCTCTCAATATACAATGCCAGATTATGTCTGCGTTCCCGCAGGATCGCCTGCAGCCGGTTCTGCAGCCGGTCTTCCAGCTGTATGCTGTAAGTCCGCTTCTCACGGATGCGGTTGGCCGGGCTTAAATATTTCAAGCGCATCTCCATCTGTTCCGCCTGCTGCTTCTTGCGCCGCAATACCCGGTCCATCTGCCGGTACAGCCTCTCCTGTCCGTTCAGTATCTCCTGATCGATGTCGCTTACTGCCGTCACCGCCAGTTCTGCCGCTGCGGACGGTGTCGGTGCACGCAGATCCGATACATAATCAATGATCGTGGTATCGGTCTCATGTCCTACCGCCGAGATAATAGGCACTGTACAGTCAAATACCGCCTGTGCTACCATTCTCTCATTAAACGCCCACAAATCCTCTATGGATCCACCGCCGCGTCCCACGATCATGACATCCACGCCCTGTCTCTCCAGTGCACGGATTCCGTTCACAATGGAAGGCGCCGCCGAAGCTCCCTGTACCAGCGCAGGATACAAAATAATCTGCACGAAGGGATTCCGTCTGGAGGCGATCTGTATGATATCCCGGACTGCCGCGCCGGTATCTGCCGTGACTACCCCAAGAGTATGGATATACTTCGGAATCTGCTGCTTATACTCCGGAGCAAACATGCCCTCTTCCGCCAGTTCCCGTTTTAGCTGTTCGTATTTTTCATAGAGGGCTCCGGCGCCGTCCAGCGTCACTTCCTTCACATACAGCTGATATCTGCCGTCACGCTCAAATACACTCACACTGCCCTTCGCAATTACCTGCTGCCCTTCCGTCAGCCGGAATCCCAGACCTCTCCGGTCTCCGGCGAACATAATGCAGTTCAGGGCACTGGCAGAATCCTTTAACGTAAAATAAATATGTCCAGAGGGATGGTATTTACAGTTGCTTACCTCACCCTTTACAGATACCATCTGTAAAAAGTAATCCTGCGTGAACATATTTTTGATATAAGTATTCAGTTGTCGTACGCTGATTACGTTCTGTATCCTACTCACCGGATTTCATGATCTTGGCAAGGATCGCATTGACGAATCCGCCAGAGCTTTCCTGTCCGTACTTTTTGGCAATCTCGATTGCCTCGTTAATAGCAACGCCATTCGGGATATCGTCATCATAGCGCAGCTCATATGCACCAAGACGCAGTACTGCAAGCTCCACCTTTCCCATACGGGTGGTATCCCAGCCTTCGGTATTCTCATTCAACAGCCTGTCAAGCTCGGGGATTTTCTCCCTGATCTTCTCAAAGCGGGCCGCAATGGCATCTGCATCCTGCCAGGAAGGAACTTCCTCATTATTCTCGCGGAACAATGCAAGCTGTTCCGGCATATCTTCCGGTGAATGAAACTCCACACGGAATAAAAGCTTAAAAACCTGTTCTCTCTGCTCGTGTCTTCCCATAATATCTTCCTGTAATTCCTCTTATTTATCCTTCTTCATGTTCACACCGGCAATACGGATGTTCACATCAGAGCAGGTCAGTCCTGTCATATTCTCAATGGCATTTTTCACCTTCTGCTGTACTGCCTGACAGGTAGCGGGAATATTGTAACCGTACTCCATGGTCACAGTCAGATCCACGGTCACATTCTTGTCCAGCACCTCTACTTTGACACCCTTGGTCAGGCTCTTAACGCCTACCTTGCTCATGAGTTCGTTGGTAACATTACCAGCCATGGCGCTGACACCGTCTACCTCGGTAGCTGCTAAAGATGCGATCATAGCCACTACATCATCGGCGATCTGTACGGTACCGATGCTCTCGTCTTCCCTTAATACCAGGTTCTTCTTATCTATTTCTTTTTCCATGATAGCTGATCCTCCTAATAATAACTAATTAGTTACAGTATACCAAATCCTTATTCATTTGTCACCCAAAAAGTCAAGGATAATTGTTTCCCGTTCTGGGCATAAGTGACGGTATTGCTGTTCCCCTGTATCTGCATATAGGAAAAAATCTCCTGCTCATCGATCAATGCATGACAGATTTCCTGATAACAGAGTTCATCTGCACATTTTATCGTCACTTCCGTTCTGCCGCCCTCTATGGCTCTGTCGAAGACCGCCTGCATCTGTTCATGGTCATAGGAAGTAAAGTAGGAACCTTCCCGCACATAATAATTTGCTTCCGTCGCCGTACATTCCGGCATAGGGATCACCGCTTCGATACGATGCGTCCGTAGCAGATCCTCTGTAGTCACGCACAGATAATCATAATTGATCTCCGACAATCCCTCCTGTTCGCTGCCATCCTCCATGCGATAGGAAGCATCTCCCCATGTGGTATCCACATAATAATAATCTCCGTCCACCCTGACCAGATTCCAGGCATGCGCCTCTCCGGTATCCACGGTTCCCTGCACCAGCGTACACATAACTCCCAGATGGTTCAACAGATACTGTGTTGCTTTGGCATATCCCTGGCAGACAGAAGCTCCTCCTAAGAATACCGAGGCAATGTTCTGATTATCCGCCGCACTCAGATCATAATTTGTTGAAAAGATGACCGCCTCATACACCGCTTTTACCTTATCGTACTCAGAAGCCGCCTCTTCCATACCGGACAGCCATTCCGCCGTCACACTGCGAATGGCCTCCGCCCGCGCTACGGCCTCTTCCTTCGTCTGATCGTAAGTGCCTGCGAAGTCAATTCCTACGGTTTTCTCCCCTCTGGAATATTTGGTATAAGTATATCCTGTGGTGTAAAAAATCTCCGGATGATCTATCAGCACGCACTGAAATACTTTGTCAATGTCCTGTTCATCCATTCCCTGTTCCAACGGTTCCGTGGACAGTTTGATCGTGTCATCCATAGACCCAATCGCCTGCTCGATCTCCTGATACCAGATCTGTTCCTGCGCATCCAGACTCTCATATGCAAAACGAGAGCCTCCCTCCTCTAAAAGGGAAAAGCTCTCTGTATTGTCATTTTCCGCAGCCGCCGTCTCCTGCACAGGCATAGTATCTATCTGTGACTCGGGCAGCACGATGGTCTGGGGTACTTCCTGCAGAACCTCCTGTGAGGAGCAGCCTGTCAAAAGCAGTAACATCAGAATTCCGGCACATAACTTTTTCTTATTCCGCATTCTATCCCCCTACACACTTTTTGTTTCCATATAATTACTAATTGCGTCCGAACTCCGTCAGCACCAGTCCCTTATTACGGTCCAGAGTCATGCCGATGCTCCAGGAATTCACAAACAGTAATAAAGGATTACCCTTCATGTCCTTGACCTTCTTCATATCGGAAGTACCGGACAGCTTGGCCAGGTCGATCTCATCCTTATTCTCGATCCAGCGGATATGCTCATAAGGCAGGTTCTCCAGACGGATCTCCACGTTATATTCGTTCTCCAGACGGTATTTCAGTACATCGAACTGCAGCACGCCTACCACACCGACGATGATCTCTTCCAGACCGGTATTGAACTCCTGAAAGATCTGGATAGCACCTTCCTGAGCGATCTGCTCTACGCCCTTGACGAACTGTTTTCTCTTCATGGTATCCACCTGACGCACTCTGGCAAAATGCTCCGGAGCGAAGGTCGGAATACCTTCATACTGGAACTTCTCCCTGGGCATGCACAGTGTATCTCCAATGGAGAAAATGCCGGGATCGAAGACACCGATAATATCACCCGCATAAGCCTCGTTTAAGATCTTACGTTCATCCGCCATGATCTGCTGGGGCTGGGATAATCTCATAACCTTATTGCCCTGCACATGACGCACTTCCATGTTGGCATCGAATTTACCGGAGCAGATACGCATGAATGCGATACGGTCTCTGTGAGCCTTGTTCATGTTAGCCTGGATTTTGAAAACAAAGGCACTGAACTCATGCTCCGTCGGGTTGATCATGCCGATGTCTGCTTTTCTTGGCAGCGGCGTGGTAGTCATATTCAGGAAATGCTTTAAGAAGATCTCCACACCGAAGTTGGTCAAAGCAGATCCGAAGCATACCGGGGTCAGGTTACCCTTCTGCACTTCCTCCAGATCAAACTCTGCGCTGGCACCGTCCAACAGTTCCACCTCGCCAAGCAGCTTGTCCGCTGCATCCTCTCCGATCAGTTCCTTCAGATGTTCTTCGTCCTGAATGGGGATCTCGGTGGAAGTTCCTTCCTTCGTTCCCTTCTCCGTATCGGAATATGCGATCACACACTTTTTCTCACGGTCGTAGACACCCTGGAATTCCTTACCGGAACCGATGGGCCAGTTGATGGGGCAGGTGGCAATGCCAAGCTCCTTCTCGATATCATCCAGCAGTTCAAAGGTATCTCTTGCCTCACGGTCCATCTTGTTGATGAAGGTGAAAATAGGGATCTTGCGCATCACGCAGACCTTGAACAGCTTTCTCGTCTGGGCCTCGACACCCTTGGAAGCATCGATGACCATAACTGCGGAGTCCGCTGCCATCAGGGTACGGTAGGTATCCTCAGAGAAATCCTGATGTCCCGGGGTATCCAGAATATTGATGCAGTAACCGTCATATTCAAACTGCAATACGGAAGAGGTAACGGAAATACCTCTGTCTTTCTCAATCTGCATCCAGTCGGATACCGCATGTCTGGCCGTTGCCTTACCCTTTACGCTTCCTGCCAGGTTGATGGCTCCTCCGTAGAGCAGGAACTTCTCGGTAATGGTGGTTTTACCGGCGTCAGGATGCGAAATGATCGCAAATGTACGCCGATTTTCAATTTCTCTTTTCAGGTCTGCCACAGACTTTTTCCTCCCGATCTATCAAAAATCTAATATTGTTGTAGAATGTACACAGAATGTTCACAATTCACCAGTATTATAAATGACGTGGAAAGCGTAAGATCCCCCCACATGTTCTTGCTTTCTACTCTCTATCCTACCTTTTATTGCGGGAGCAGCCGGACGAAAGTTCGGCTGTTCCTGTTTTTTTTTGCCTTTTTTAAAGGTAAAATGAGAGTTTACGTTGTAAATTCTATTCAGCACCATCTATCCGGTGCACACGATCCGCGAAGCGGTGCGCTGTCACCGGGCACGCCTATACGCTAACAAGTACAATCTTGTCATAAACAACGGTGCCGAGCACAGCAACCAACCAAATCATTGGGCGGCACTGCCATCCTCCAGAGGACCCTCTCTTGCCCTTTGGGCAATTCACCTTGTGTTGCGCCTGCGTGGATTTAACCGTATGTGTAGCAGTACGCTGTCTGTGAACTGCGAAAAGGCGGAGAAAGACACGCTGTGGTAACCCGACTGCCGTTCCCC
>ERZ827488.2813-NODE-2813-length-15686-cov-2.644489_pt1 | contig 15686 bp, 16 predicted proteins | sample MGYA00519771_ERZ827488 | MGnify/ENA primary metagenome ERZ827488 (study PRJEB31778, sample SAMEA3449323) | human gut metagenome | biome: human gut; feature: human-associated habitat; material: faeces | place: United Kingdom | collected 2010/2012 ... | reverse complement strand
GGCGGGCAAAGCCGCCGTCGATGCTCATGGCCGCGAGCGCCAGGCTCTCCCCCATCGTCGAGCACGCGCCGTACACGCCGCACAGCGGCACGCCGAACTCCCGCAGGGCGAAGGAGGTGCCGATGCACTGGTTCAGAAGGTCGCCGGCAAAGATGAGGTCCAGCTCCTCCGGCCTGCGCGTCGCCTTCTCCAGCGCGCGGGAAAGCACGCGCTTCTGCATACGGGCCTCGCCCTTCTCCCAGGTCTTTTCGCCGAAGAAGGAATCCTCGCTCAGCTCGTCAAAATAGTCCGCCAGCGGGCCCTGTCCCTCCAGCTTCGCGCCGATGTTGGCAAAGCTCTCCACGCGCGGCGGACGTGAAAAGCGCAGCGTCTGTGCGCCGATCCGTTTGGTCTCCATACCATTTCCCCTTGTGCTTGTAGTTTGTCTTAGTATGCCAAGGCCGGGAAATTTTATGAATTTCAGGCAAAACAAAGAGGGATGCGCCGTGTGTGCCGGCACATCCCTCTTTGCAGAGGAGGCAGATATTTCAGGTCTGATAGCTGCGCAGGAAGCGCCGCGTGCGCTCCTGCGTCGGGTCGCCGAGCACCCGCTCGGGATCGCCCTGCTCGACGATGACGCCGCCGTCCATGAAGATCACGCGGTCGCTCACGGCGCGGGCAAAGGCCATCTCGTGCGTGACGATGACCATGGTCATTTTTTCCTCCGCGAGATCACGGATGACCTTGAGCACCTCGCCGGTCAGCTCGGGATCGAGCGCGCTGGTCGGCTCGTCGAAAAAGAGGATGTCGGGCCGCAGCGCCAGCGCGCGGGCGATGGCGACGCGCTGCTGCTGTCCGCCGGAGAGCTGGCAGGGATAGGCGTCCGCCTTGTCCGCAAGGCCCATCTTTTCGAGCAGGGAGAGCGCAAGCTCACGCACCTCGCCGCGCTCGCGCTTTTGCACGGTGAGCGGCGCGTCCGTCACGTTTTTGAGCACCGTGTAATGCGGGAAAAGGTTGAACTGCTGGAACACCAGCCCGAAGCGGCTTTTGATCCGCCGCAGCGCAGCCTTGTCCGCGTAGACGCTCTTTCCCTCCGCGTCCATCGTCGCGGCGAAGTCGTTCCCGTAGGCGAGCGAGCCGCCGTCCATCGTTTCAAGCAGCGTCGCGCAGCGCAGCAGCGTGGATTTGCCGCTGCCGCTGGGGCCGATGACCGAGACGGCCTCACCCTCGCCCACGGTAAGGGAAATGCCCTTGAGCACCTCCAGCGCTCCGAAGGACTTGCGGACGTCCTGCATGGTCAATACGTTCATGTCCGGTCCCTCCCTCACTGGTAGTAGGCGAGCGAGCGCTCCGCGCGCTCCATCGCAAAGGCGACGATGTAGTTGAAAACGTAGTAAAAGAGTCCCGCCGCCGCGAGCGCCAGCATACCGGGCGTATTGGGCGAGGCGACGATCTGCTTGGCGCGGGTGAACATCTCCACCGTGCCGATGACGGAGGCGAGCGAGGTGTCCTTCACAAGCGTGATGACCTCGTTCGTCACGGGCGGCAGCACGCGCCGGATCATCTGGGGAAGAAGGATGCGCCCGAAGGTCTGCCCGCCGGTGTAGCCGAGCACCTGCGCCGCCTCAAGCTGTCCGACCGGGATGGACTCGTAGCCCGCGCGGTAGATCTCCGCGAAGTATGCCGCGTAGTTGATGACGAAGCCGACGATGACCGCGCCGAAGCGCCAGTTGCCCGGCGGCGTGAAGTCAAAGAGCAGGAACGGTCCGTAGTAGACGACCATGAGCTGGAGCATCAGGGGCGTGCCGCGCATGACGGAGATGAACAGCTTCACGAGCCAGCGCAGCGGGGCCACGCGGCTGCGCCGGCCGAACATCACAAGAAGTCCGAGCGGCAGCGAGCCGAGCAGCGTTAAGGTAAAAATTTCCAGCGATTTCCCGAAGCCCTGCACCAGCAGGGTCAGCATGGCGGAAACGGTCATGTTACTGGATGAGGCAGAGGCTGTCGATCACAAGGCCCTGATCGACGTACTTCTCCGCGATGGAGAGCATCGTGCCGTCCTCGGCCATTTTGAGGAGCTCGGCGTTCACGGCGTCGCGCAGCTCGGTGTTGCCCTTGAGGAAGCCGATGGCGTACTGCTCGGTGGAGATGGGCTCATCCAGGATCACATAGTCGCCCTCGTTGCTGGCGATCTGGAACTTGGCGACGCCGAGGTCGGCGGCGATGGCGTCCACGCTGCCCTGCTTGAGCTCCATGAAGCCGGTGTTGTAGTCCGCCAGCTCCACGACCTCCTTGAGGGAGGACTTGAGCGACTCGTTGGCGTTGATGGCGTCCACGGCAGAGGAGGCGGCCTGCGCCATCACGCTCTTGCCGGCAAGGTCGGCGAGGGAGGAAATGCCGCTGTCGGCCTTGACGACCATGACGATGGAGTTATCGACGTAGGGGTCGGACCAGGTGTAGTCGTTCTCGCGGCCGGTGTAGGTGAAGCCGTTCCAGATGCAGTTGATGGTGCCGGCGGCGAGCTCGGCGTCCTTGCTGTCCCATACGATAGGAACGGCCTCGAAGTCCCAGCCGAGGCGGGAGCACAGCTCCTCGGCCATCGCAAGGTCAAAGCCGTCGTAGCTGCCGTCAGCGGCGATGAAGCCGAACGGCGGGAACTCGGCGTCGAAGCCGACGATGAGCTTCTGCTTTTCGGCGGTCTGGGTGGTGTCCGGCGTGTCGGCGCCGGTCTGGGGGGTATCGTCCTGCTTGGCGCCGCAGGCAATGAGGGACAGGCTCAGCACGAGGGCGAGCGCAAGAGAGATGAGCTTTTTCATGGTTTGGATTCCTCCGCGTTTCGATTTAGTGTGATGCTATGATAGCACAGCATTTTGTAAATGCAAGCCCTATTTTTGCCCGTTCGGTAAACTTTGGCGTACTGACCGAAGCGCCCGCGGTGTTCCCCTTTTATGTTTATGCACTATCACGATGTTGCAGTAGTGTGTAAAAGCGTTTAAGACACTGTTCCGTCCTGTACCCCGCGCAAAGAAAAAGGATTGGCTTTTTTCCTGTGCCGATGTATAATGGAGACAAATATGAACTTCTTCCGGGAGGATACGATATGAAAGAAGAAATGCGCACCATCGGCTACCTGTGCCCGAGGTGCAGAAAGCCCGTTATGCAGCAGCGCTGCCGCTTCGCCCTTGCCGCCTCGGGCGCGATCGTGCAGTGTGAATGCGGCAAGAGCGAGCTGCAGATCGACTTCGACGGCGAAAAATACCGCATCAGCGTGCCCTGCGGCGTGTGCGGCGGCGAGCATCTGGCGGAGTGCAGCGCGGACCGGCTGCTCGACGGCGAGGGCATCGGCCTCGCCTGCCCCGAGACCTCCGAGCTTTGCTGCTTCATTGGGGAGGAGTACGCTGTCGAGCGCGCGCTCGAGCAGCTGCAGATCACGGCGGAAAAGCAGTCCGCGCAGGGCGACGCGCCCGAGGCCTTCACCGACACGGTCATCATGTATGAGGTGCTCAGCGAATTGAAGGAGATCGCCGCGCGCCCGCGCGGCATCACCTGCGCCTGCGGCAGCGAGCGCTACCGTATGCAGGTGCGTCCCGCCGCCGTCGACCTCATCTGCGAGGACTGCGGCGCGAAGCTGCGCATCGGCGCGGCGACGGACGAGGACCTCGACCGCCTGTGCTGCCGCATGACGCTGCAAATTCCCGGGAAGAAGGGGTAAGGGAGCATGGATATCGTCGTCTGCTTTGCGCTCTTTCTCGCGGCGATGCTCTTTTGCCTCGTCAAGGACTTCTCCCTCGCGTGGGCGCTGCTGTTCGCGCTCGTGCTGTTCTTCGCTCTCGGCCTCAGGCGCGGCTACGGCGCAAAGGCGCTTGTCAAAATGGCGTGGAGCAAGATGCCCAAGAGCATGATCGTGCTGCGCATCCTGTTTTTCATCGGTCTGCTCACGGGGCTCTGGCGCTCGTGCGGCACCATCGCCTTTTTCATCTACCACGGCATCCGCGTCATCACGCCCTCGCTCTTTATCCTCGTCGCCTTCCTGCTGACGGTGCTGCTCAGCTACGCGCTCGGCACGTCGTTCGGCGTGGCGAGCACGGCGGGCGTGGTGCTCATGGCGCTCGCGCGCTCCGGCGGCGTGAGCGAGGCCGTCACCGCCGGCGTCATCCTCTCCGGCATCTACTTCGGCGACCGCGGCGCGCCGACCTCGTCCTGCGCGAGCCTCGTCGCCGCGCTGACGGAGACCGATCTCTACGGCAACGTCAGGCGGATGTTCCAGACCGCCGCGCTGCCCTATGCGCTCTGCCTGATCGCCTACACCGTGCTCTCCTTCCGCAACCCCATCGTCACGGTCGATGAGACCATGCTGGACGCCCTCGCCGAGAGCTTTGTCATCTCCCCGTGGGCGCTCGTGCCCGCGCTCATCATGCTCATCCTGCCGCTCCTCCGCGTGCCTATCCGCCGCGCCATGGCGATCTCCGCCGCCGCGGCCTTCGTCATCACCGTCACGGTGCAGGGCGGCAGCGTGGCTGACGCGCTCCGGATCATGGTCGTCGGCTATCACCCGACCGAGGGGCTGCTGGCCTCCGTCGTCTCCGGCGGCGGGCTGGTGAGTATGCTCACGCCGTTTCTGATGATCCCGCTCGCCGCGCTCTACACCGGCATTTTAGAGGGCACGGGCGCGCTCACGCAGGCGCAGAGCGTTCTGGAGCGGTCCGCCGAGCGCATCGGGCGCTTTCCGACGATGGTCCTGCTGAGCCTCCTCGCCGCGATGGTGCTGTGCAACCAGACCATCGTTGTGATGATGGAGCATCAGCTCATCGGCGCGGTCTACGCCAAGGACGGCGCGGAGCACGAGGAGCTGGCGATGGACATCGCCAACTCCGGCGTCACCATCGCAGGATTGATCCCGTGGTGCATCGCCTGCGCCGTGCCGCTGAGTATGCTCGGCGTCGGCGTTGAGGCCCTGCCCTACGCTTGCCTGCTCTATCTCATTCCGCTCTGCTACCTCTTCACCAAGCGCTTTTTCTTTCCCGCGAAATCCAAAGGAAGCGAGACACCGGTATGATCTCTCTGTTAGCCAAAAAATTCATCAAAAACCGCGAGGACGTCACCTCGCCTGCCGTGCGGCAGGCCTACGGGATGCTCTGCGGCATCGTGGGCATCGGCTTCAATGTGCTGCTCTTCGCGCTCAAGCTTCTTGCCGGCACACTCTCCGGCTCCATCGCCATCACGGCGGACGCCTTCAACAACCTCTCCGATGCGGGCGCGAGCATTGTGACGCTGCTCGGCTTCAAGCTCGCGGGGCAGAAGCCCGACCCCGAGCATCCCTTCGGCCACGGGCGGCTGGAGTACATCTCGGGCTTGATCGTCTCCATGGTCATTCTCCTCATGGGCATCGAGCTTGCCAAGAGCGCGGTGGAGAAGATCCTGCACCCCGAGGCGGTGGAGTTCACGCTCCTCACCGGCGGCATCCTGCTCGCCTCCATCCTCGTCAAGCTCTATATGTATCTCTATAACCGCGCGGTCGGCAAGAAGATCGGCTCCGCCGCGATGGAGGCGACCGCGATGGACAGTCTCTCCGACTGCGCGGCGACCGCCGCCGTCCTCGCCGCGACGCTCATCGGGCACTTCACCTCGCTTCAGATCGACGGCTGGTGCGGTATCGTCGTCGCGGCGCTCGTGCTCTGGGCAGGCATTCAGGCCGCGCGGGACACCATCTCTCCCCTGCTCGGTCAGCCGCCCGCGCCGGAATTTGTCCAGAGGATCGAGGAGATTGTTCTCTCCTCTCCCGTCGTGCAGGGCATCCACGACCTCATCGTGCACGACTACGGCCCCGGCCGCGTGATGATCTCGCTCCACGCCGAGGTCCCCGCGCACGGCGACATCATGGCGCTGCACGACGAGATCGACAACATCGAGCAGCGGCTCCGCCGCGAGCTCGGCTGCGCCGCCACCATCCACATGGACCCCATCGTGACCGACGATAAGCTCACCGCCGAAACGCGCGAGCGCGTAGCGCAGCTCGTGCGCGGCATCGACGAGCACATCACCATCCACGATTTCCGCATGGTCACCGGCCCCACGCACACCAACGTCATTTTCGACGCGGTGGTGCCGTTCAAATTTCGCCTGAGCGACCATGAGGTCGAGCAGGAGATCCAGGCCGCCGTGAAGCGGCTCGACAGCAGCTATTTTGCCGTCGTGCAGATCGACAGAGACTACACCAAGTAAAGGAGCAGACGCTATGACAGAGGAGATCCGAAAGCTCAAGGAGATCATCGACGGCAGCGACAACATCGTCTTCTTCGGCGGAGCAGGCGTCTCGACCGAGAGCGGCATCCCCGACTTCCGCAGCGTGGACGGACTCTACCGCCAGCAGTGGAGCGACCCGCCCGAAACGATCCTGAGCCACACCTACTACGAACGCTATCCCGAGAAATTCTTCGCCTTCTACCGCGCAAAGCTCCTCTGCCCCGACGCGAAGCCAAACGCCGCGCATCGTAAGCTCGCCGAGTGGGAGCGCGCGGGCAAGCTGAAGGCCGTCATCACGCAGAACATCGACGGACTCCATCAGGCCGCCGGCAGCAAGGAGGTCCTTGAGCTCCACGGCAGCACCCTGCGCAATTACTGCGAGAGGTGCGGCAAATTCTACGGCGTGGAGGCGATCACGCGCTCCACCGGCGTGCCGACGTGCTCCTGCGGCGGGCGCATCAAGCCCGATGTCGTGCTCTACGAGGAGGGGCTCAACGAGGATACGCTCTACAAGGCCGTGCGCTATATCGCCGAGGCCGACGTGCTATCATCGCCGGCACCTCGCTCGCGGTCTACCCCGCGGCGGGTCTGGTAAACTACTACCGCGGCCACAAGCTCGTCGTCATCAACAAGACGCCGCTGAGCGATAAGACCCGCGCGGATCTGGTCATCACGGGCGCGGTCGGCGAGACGCTCGCGCAGGTATAAGCCCATCTTTTGGCGGCGGGAAAAAGCGGTGCAAAAACTTTTTCTTTTCCCGCAAAAAAAGGTTGACATTTGGCGTACAACAGGCTTATAATAGCGGAGCGGTCGTTTGAAAGACTGATGAAAATGCGGGTGTGCTGGAATTGGCAGACAGGCTAGCTTGAGGTGCTAGTGTTCGTATGGACGTGCGGGTTCAAGTCCCGCCATCCGCACCATCTTTTCTTCTGAGACTGCTTACGCGCGAGTGGTGGAATTGGCAGACTCGCTAGATTCAGGTTCTAGTGTCCTTCACGGACGTGCGGGTTCAAGTCCCGCCTCGCGCACCATGATTGATCCTTGAAAGCATTGAGCTTTCAAGGATTTTTTCTTTTCTTATCCGCCTCTACCCTTATTTTTACCCTTTATACCTTGGTCACACTATGGATATTACGTATGTACTCCGTGCGTATTATCGGTCAGCACCCACTTGACTTGCCCGATCCGCCGCCGTATAATCAGGACAAATTTCAACTGCAAAGGAGCAAGAGCATGAATAAGACCAACACTCCGTTCCGTTACGACTACGTCGGCAGCTTCCTGCGCCCCGCGGCACTCAAGCAGGCGCGCGCCGACTTTCAGAGCGGCAGGATCGACGCCGCAGCGCTCAAAGCCGTGGAGGACGACGCCATCCGTGATCTCGTCGCCAAGCAGAAAGCGGCGGGTTACCACGTCATCACCGATGGTGAGTTCCGCCGCGCGACCTGGCACCTCGATTTCATGTGGGGCTTCCACGGCGTCGGCCACACACCGACCAAGACCGGACTTCCGTTCCAGGGCGAGGCCGCGATGCTTGACGACACCTATCTTACGGGAAAGGTGAGCGTGGACGAGCATCCCTTTGTCGAACACTTCCGATTTGTCAAGGCGCTCGAAGATGAGAACACCGTCGCCAAGCTGACCATCCCCGCGCCCGCGCAGTTTTTGGAACAGATGGTCATGCCTTTTGCCATGGAGAATACAAAGAGGTTCTACCCCTCCGTGCAGGAGCTGATGGATGACCTCGCCGCGGGCTACCGCAAGGTCATTGCAGACGTGTACGCCGCAGGCTGCCGCAATCTCCAATTTGACGATTGCAGCTGGGGGATGCTGGTCGATCCGCGCGCCTGCATGATCTTCGACACTGACACCAAGGGTCTCGAGGAGATCAAGGAGCAGATGCTGACCGTCAACAATATGGCGATCGGCGGCAAGCCAAATGACTTTGTTATCAATACGCACGTCTGCCGCGGCAACTTCCACTCGACCTATGCCAGCTCCGGCGCGTATGACAGCGTGGCGAAAACGCTGCTTGCGCGTGAGAATGTCAATGCCTATTACCTCGAGTTTGACGACGCGCGCAGCGGCGGCTTCGAGCCGTTGGCCTCTGTGAGTGGAGAGAAGAAGGTCGTGCTCGGTCTTGTGACGACCAAACGCCCCGAGCTGGAAAACAAGGACGCGGTCATCGCGCGTATCCACGAGGCGGCAAAGTACCTGCCGCTCGACCGCCTGTGTCTGAGTCCGCAATGCGGCTTCGCCAGCTGCGAGATCGGCAACAAGCTGACGGAAGCGCAGCAGTGGGCCAAGCTCGCGCTGGTCAAGGAGACCGCCGAGGAGGTCTGGGGTTGAGCAAAATACCGTTGGGCAGGCCGCGCGGGCAGATGTCGGAATCCATGCTGACGGCGGCGTTCATCATTCTCTCCGGCGGCCTGCAGGACGCCTATACCTATCTCTGCCGCGGCAAGGTGTTTGCCAACGCGCAGACGGGCAACATCGTGCTCTTCAGCGCCTATCTTTTCGATGGTGACTGGACGCACAGCCGACGCTATCTTGTGCCGGTGCTCTCGTTCATGCTGGGTATTTTCGCGGCTGAGTGTATTCATCGGCATTTCAAGCACATGGAGAGGGTACACTGGCGGCAGCTCATTCTTTTGGCGGAGATCGTGTTGCTGTTCCTTGTCGGCTTTCTGCCGCAGGAGGGCAACACGGCCGCCAACGCGCTCGTTTCGTTCGTCTGCGCCATGCAGGTGCAGACCTTCCGCAAGGTGCGCGGCCACGCCTACGCGAGCACGATGTGCATCGGCAATATGCGCAGCGGCACGGAGGCGCTGTGCGTTTACTTCCACACGCACGACCGCGAGGTGCTGCACAAAGCGCTGACCTACTTCGGCGTGATCGGACTTTTTGCCGTGGGCGCGGGTCTCGGCGCGCTGCTGACGAGGGTCTTTGCCGAGCGCGGCATCTGGGTGTCCTGCGCACTGCTGGCGGTCAGCTTTCTCATCATGTTCATCCGTGAGGAGGAAGCAAAATGAGCCGTATGTTCCCGTCCATCGGCGACGCGGACAACGCGTTATAGCCTGTGATCAAAGAAAACGACTTACAAAAAACTCCCGACGATTACTGCGTCGGGAGTTTTTTTACCTCGCGGGAACGATCGCCCAGCAGCATTTGCCGCAGGTGCCTGGCGGCGATGCTCAACGACTGATTTTTTTGCTGGAACAGGATGCTGCGCGGTGCGATCGGCTCGTCCAGCGTGAGCGGATAGACGCCGGTGAGCTCCGGCACCGCCACGAGCATTTCGCGCGGGACAAACCCAATGCCGAGGTTGCAGCGCACAGCAGGAAGGACTTGATCGATGGTCTCTACCTCCACGTCAGGACTGAGCGGCAGGTCGTGCCGCAGAAAGAGGTCGGAATAGAAATCGTGGGACGATGTTCCCTCGGTGAGACTGACGATGGGATACGGAGAGCTTTTGCATAAGAGCGAGCAGCGCACGATCTCGCCCGCTATCTGCGTTTACATCGACGCAAACGGTCTGCATGAGCTCAACAACGAGCGCGGGCACGAGGCGGGAGACCTGATGCTGCGCTTCGTCGCGGAGAGCCTGATGGAGCAGTTTCCGAAGGGCTCCCTTTGCCCCGTCGGCGGAGACGAATTTGTCGTATTCCCCGCCCCGGCGGAGGGGCAGACCTGCGAGGGCCGTATGCGCTCGGCCTCCGCGAGCATCACCGCGCAGGGCTACAGCATCTCTTACGGCATTGCCGCGCATGGGTCGGTGGTCGGACTGAGAGAGCTTGTCCGCGAGGCGGACGAGAAGATGCTTGAGAGCAAGCGCGCCTACTACGCCGAGCACGACCGCAGAGTACGGAAATAAAAAAGAGAAAAGGAGTAGTGGAGATATCCACTACTCCTTTTGTTGTGTGCCGGCAGCGCCGCTTTCCGACCGACCGTATGCTTATTCGGCCGCCGGCGCTTCGCTATCCTCCCACCTCCAGTTGCGCACCTCGGGCAGGTCGATGCCGTTGTCGCGGATGTACTGGCGGTGCTCGACGAGCTTATCCTGCATCTTCTGCACGAGGTAGGCGCCGCGGTTGCCGAGCTGCGGCAGGCGGCGGACCGTGTCGATGACGAGGTCAAAGCGGTCGATGTCGTTCAAAACGCGCATATCGAAGGGCGTGGTGATGGTGCCCTCCTCCTTGTAGCCGCGCACATGGAGGTTGCGGTTGTGGCGGCGGTAGGTCAGCTCGTGGACGAGCGTGGGGTAGCCGTGGTAGGCGAAGATGATGGGCTTATCCTTGGTGAACAGGCCGTCGTACTCCTCGTCGGTCAGGCCGTGGGGATGCTCGGTGTGCGGCTGGAGCTTCATCAGATCCACCACATTCACCACGCGGAGCTTCAGCTCCGGCAGCTCACGGCGCAGGATGCTGACGGCGGCGAGCGTTTCGAGCGTGGGCGTATCGCCGCAGCAGGCCATGACGACATCCGGCTCCTGCCCCTGGTCGTTCGAGGCCCAGCTCCAGATGCCGATGCCCTGCGAGCAGTGCTTGACCGCCTGCTCCATCGTCAGCCACTGGGGGCGCGGGTGCTTGCTCGCCACAATGATGTTCACATAGTTGCGGCTCTTGATGCAGTGGTCAAAGCAGGAGAGCAGGCAGTTGGCATCCGGCGGCAGATACATGCGCACGACATCGGCCTTCTTGTTGGCCGCATGGTCGAGGAAGCCGGGGTCCTGATGGGTAAAGCCGTTGTGGTCCTGCTGCCAGACATTTGAGGCGAGGATGTAGTTGAGCGAGGCGATGTCCTGCCGCCACGGCAGCTCGCTGCACATCTTGAGCCACTTGGCGTGCTGGGCGAACATGGAGGATGAACGCCTCATAGCTGTCAAAAAAGCCGTGGCGTCCCGTGAGCAGGTAGCCCTCCAAAAAGCCCTCGCAGAAGTGCTCGGAGAGCATGGAGTCCATCACGCGGCCGTCGGGGTCGAGATGGTCGTCGATGCCGGGAAGCTGCTCGTCGAGGAAGCGGCGGCCTGTGACCTCAAAGACCGCCTGTAAGCGGTTTGACGCGGTTTCGTCGGGCGCGAAGATGCGGAAGTTGCGCGCGTCCATGTTGAGCTTCATCACGTCGCGCACATAGGTGCCGAGGACATACATATCCTGCGCCTCGACCGCGCCGGGGGCTTTGACCTCCACGGCATAGTCACGGAAATCGGGCGTGCGCAGGTCGCGCAGCAGCAGTCCGCCGTTCGTGTGGGGGTTCGCGCCCATGCGGCGCTTGCCCGCCGGCGGGAAGGCGGCGATCAGCTCGACGGGCGTGCCGTCGGCGTTGAAGAGCTCCTCGGGCCTGTAGCTGCGCAGCCACTCCTCCAGCTCGGCAAGGTGGCGGTCAGTGTCCGCGCCCAGAGAGATGGGCACCTGATGGGCGCGCCAGCAGCCCTCGACGGGCAGGCCGTCGACCTCCTTCGGCCCCGTCCAGCCCTTGGGGGTACGCAGCACGAGCATCGGCCAGCGCGGGCGCTTCGCCTCGCCGCTCTTGCGCGCGGTGCGCTGGATGCGCCTGATCTCGCGGATCGCCCAGTCGAGCGCCGCAGCCATCTGCTGGTGCATTGCCATGGGCTCATCGCCCTCGACGAAGCGCGGCTCCCAGCCGCAGCCGCGGAAGAAGCTCTCGACCTCCCCGTGGCTCATGCGGGAGAAGATGGTGGGGTTGGCGATCTTGAAGCCGTTGAGGTGCAAAATCGGCAACACCGCGCCGTCGGTGATGGGGTTCATGAACTTGTTTCCGTGCCACGAGGTCGCAAGCGGTCCTGTCTCCGCCTCGCCGTCGCCGACCACGCAGGCGGCGATCAGATCGGGATTGTCCGCCACCGCGCCAAAGGCGTGGGCGAGAGAGTAGCCCAGCTCGCCGCCCTCGTGAATGGAGCCGGGGGTCTCGGGCGCAACATGGCTCGGGATGCCGCCGGGGAAAGAAAAGCGCTTGAAGAGCTTCTGCATGCCCTCCTTATCGCGGGTGATGTTGGGGTAGACCTCGGTGTAGCTGCCGTCGAGCCAGTCCTGCGCGACCATGGCGTTGCCGCCGTGGCCGGGACCGGAGAGGTAGATCATATCGAGGTCGTCGCGCTTGATGACGCGGTTCAAGTGCGTGTAGATGAAGTTCTGGCCCGGGCAGGTGCCCCAGTGGCCGACGATGGTCTGCTTGAGGTCGCTCTTTTTGAGCGGGCGCTCAAGCAGGGGGTTATCGAGCAGGTAGAGCTGGCAGGCGGTCAGGTAGTTCGCGGCGCGCCAGTAGGCGTCGAGCTGCCAGAGCTCCTGCCGGTTCAGCGGCGGCTTTTTGGAAAGCCGCGCGGCCTTCAGTACGGACATAAAATACTTACCTCCTTTATCATTGCGCCGCCGCGAAAGGATGATAGGTCTCCGCGGCAGCTTGCTTCCGCTTGGTTTCACAGTGACAGGATACCACAAAAGACGCCGTCTGTAAAGCAGACTCTTTCCGCATCTGGCCGCGCCGCACAAGCAGGGAAACAGGAATTTAGGCTGCCGAAGGCAAGAGCCTCCGGCAGCCTAAAGGGAGCAATCAATTTGGTCCAAATGGCGCGGGCGCACCCTCTGTGCAAAGACGGCAGCCCCGCTCACCAGACTCCGTAGACCAGCGCCGTGCTGCGCTGCCCCTCTCTGCGCTCCGCGCCGATGCGAAAGGGCTCTCGCAGCGGATACGCCGCGAGCGGGATGAGCAGCCAGCTCCGATCCCCTTCGGCGAGCGCCGCGCCCAGCTCCGCGCCGAGCGGCGAAAAGCCGACGTTCACGCCGGTGAGGAAAATGACGAGCCCGAGGTATGTATACGCAAGGCCCACGCCGATGCGGATGAGCTGCTTGCGCTCGAGATGCAGGGAGACAAGATCGAACACCGCGAAGAACGCCGCGATGGGGAGAAGCGAGACGGCGATCTCCTTGAAATACGTCGGGAAGGCGACGAAGAAGAGCTGCCAGAGCGCGGCGCTGTCGCCGATCTCGGGGATGACGACGGCGGTGTAGCTGCCGCCGTCCGGCCGGAAGATGAGACTCAGAATGAGCACCGCGAGAATGGGGCCGATGGAGCAGAGCGCGACAAGACCGAAGCTGTCGTTCGCGCTGTGCTTATCGCTTCGGATGGCGGAAACGCCGACGCCCATCGCCATGATGAACGGCACGGTCATCGGGCCGGTCGTCACGCCGCCGGAGTCGAACGCCACGGCAAGGAAATCCTTGGGCACGAACATGGCGAGAACAAAGACCACGATGTAGAAGCCCACCAGCATCGTGTTGAGCGGGACGGAGAGCAGCATACGCAGCATGGCGAAGCAGAGAAACAATCCCACGCCGACCGCCACGGTGACGATGAGCACCATATTCGGCACGGCCTGCACCTGATTGGCGAGCACCTGCAGGTCCGGCTCGGAAATGGTGATGAGAAAGCCCAGCAGAAAGCCGAGCGTCAGCATGATGCCGACCCTGCGCGTCTTGGTGATGCACGCGCCCACGCGCTCGCCCATCGGCGACATGGCCAGCTCCGCGCCGAGGGAGAAGAACATCATGCCCACCACCAGCAGCACCGCGCCGAAGAGGAACGCCATCAGCACGCTCGTCGGGAGCGGGGCGATGGTGAAGCTCAGGATCAGCACGATGGCGAGGATGGGCAGCACCGCGGCAAGCGATTCCTGTAATTTTTCGTTGAGTTTGCTGCGATACAAGGCAAAAGCTCCTTTCCGGATATAGTCCTATCATACCGTAGTATAGCATGGAAAAGTGTTACAATTGTGTTAAGATTGGCCGCTTTGGGCATTTCGCCGCGGCTGCATAAAACGCCCGCCTTCGCGCGCGGAGCGCGGGGACGCAAATTTCTCTTGTTATTCTCCCCGATATCGTATATAATACCATTGATTACGCAATGACGGAAACGATTTTCCAAACGCAGCTTTGCAGAAAGGATGCGCGAATATGATAGAACTGAAAAACGAAAAGGGCAGCGTCTTCGTGAGCGACACCGCGCTCTCGAGCATCACCGGCGCGGCGGCGACGAGTTGCTTCGGCGTGAAGGGCATGGCCTACCGCTCCATGACGGACGGCATCGTCCACCTGCTGCGCCGCGAGGCGATGAGCAAGGGCGTCCACATCACGCAGCACGACGACCATGAGATCTCCATCGAGCTGCACATCGTCGTCGAGCACGGCGTGAACATTTCGGCGGTCTGCCAGGCCATCATCGGTCAGGTGCGTTACCTTGTCACCGAGAATACCGGCGCGGTCGTGCGCGGCGTGAATGTCTGCGTCGACAGCATGACCATGTAAACAAGAGGAGGAACCTTTCCTATGCACGATACCATTACCGGGCCTGTTTTCCAGGAGATGCTGATCTTCGGCGCGGCCTCGATCGCCAAGGAAAAACAGAGCATCAACGATCTCAACGTTTTCCCCGTGCCGGACGGCGACACGGGCACCAATATGAGCCTGACCATGCACGCCGCGGCGCAGGAGCTGCAAAAGCGCAGCCCCGCGACCGTGGACCTCGCCTCATCCATCACCGCCAGTGCTCTGCTGCGCGGCGCGCGCGGCAACTCCGGCGTCATTCTCTCGCTGCTCTTCCGCGGAATGTCCAAGAGCCTCAAGGGCTGCGTCACCGCGGACGGCTGCACCTTTGCCGCCGCCATGCAGGAGGGCGTGAGCGCTGCCTACAACGCGGTGATGAAGCCTGCCGAGGGCACGATCCTCACCGTTTCCCGCCTCGCCGCGGACCGCGCGATGGCGGCCAGCGCCGAGAAAAACAGTGTGGAGTACGTTATTGAGCAGGCCATCTCGCAGGGCGAGGAGACGCTGCGCCAGACCGTAGACATGAATCCCGTGCTCAAGAAGGCCGGCGTCGTGGACGCGGGCGGCAAGGGCTTCCTTGTGATCCTGAAGGGAATGCTCGCGGCGCTGCGCGGCGAGACCATGCCCACGCTCGAGACCGAGCACGCCACGCGCGACAAGGCGGACTTCGCCTCCGTCGGCGACGAGGACATCACCTTTGCCTTCGACACCGTGTTCATCGTCCGCCGCATCGACGACCGCTCCATCGAGCCGTTCCGCGAGTTTTTGAACGGCATCGGCGACAGCCTTGTGATCGGCGAGGACGATGAGGCGTTCAAGGTCCACGTTCACACCGACACCCCGGGCGCCGCGCTCACCGAGGCGCAGAGATACGGCACGCTCGAGCTTGCCAAGATCGAGAATATGCGCACGCAGGCCGAGGATCTTGCCGCGGGCCGCAAGGCGCAGAGCACCGACGATCTGGAGGAGGACGGCCACGACCATGCCGCTCCCGCGCCGCAGCCGCAGGAGCTCAAGCCCTTCGGCTTCCTTGCCGTGTGCGCGGGCGACGGCCTCGCCGCCGTGTTCGCTGACCTCGGCGTGGACGGCATCGTGAACGGCGGACAGACCATGAACCCCTCCACC
>ERZ827488.2788-NODE-2788-length-15802-cov-4.085794_pt1 | contig 15802 bp, 12 predicted proteins | sample MGYA00519771_ERZ827488 | MGnify/ENA primary metagenome ERZ827488 (study PRJEB31778, sample SAMEA3449323) | human gut metagenome | biome: human gut; feature: human-associated habitat; material: faeces | place: United Kingdom | collected 2010/2012 ... | reverse complement strand
TAAGCACTCCGTCTTCATTGAAGATTTGAGTCATTCCGACTTTTGTTGCTAAAATAGCCTTCTTCATCCTATTACCTCCTGTGAATCTACAGCGGATTGGGATTTTTCCCAATCATCCTAGAACCGTGGACATAAGTGGAACAATTGCTTGTTGCTTCTATATCAACGTAATTCCGGACATACTTGTTTAAAATTACTTGTTTTTCATCTTAATATCAATATATACACCAGCTGGCATCTCCAGACGGGACAGTGAATCTACTGTCTTCTGAGATGGCTGAATGATATCGATGAGTCTCTTGTGAGTTCTCTGCTCGAACTGCTCTCTGGAGTCCTTGTACTTGTGTACCGCTCTCAGAATTGTAACAACCTCTTTCTTAGTCGGCATCGGAACTGGTCCGCTTACCTTAGAGCCTGTTTTCTTAACAGTATCAACGATCTTTGCAGCGGACTGATCTACCAGCTGATGATCGTACGCCTTCAGAGTGATTCTCATTACTTGACTTGCCATAAAAAAAAGCCGCCTCCTTTTCGCACTTTTTAAATAAGTACGACAAGTGGTGACTGTACACTACCCCGTGCGTTTCCTAATCTCCGCACAGTCCGTTTCTACCTCAATGTTTGTAGATGTTTCATTGTATACAGTGACTTGTCGCCAGTTTCTTGACTTGACATTCGCTCCACGGAAAACCTGCCCTATCGGCAGCAACCTCGCGCTTCTTTGCTATCATGTCACAGCAAGGTATACTATACACTATATCAAAACAAAATGCAAGCACTTTTTTCAAATTTTTTAAAGTTTTTTTCGACCCGGAAGTTTACGAAGGGTGGTTCGACGATTGGCAACACTCTATTGACAGGATGCCTGTTCTTTCTTATACTTATATATGTGATTTAGAATTACTGGTACCAACGAATTGCTCCGTTGCAATGCAACTCTCGCAATTCTAAAAACATTCGGTATCGTATATATATAAGAAAGGTTGGATATTATTATGTGGCTGGCTGATAACTGGAAGGACTACGAAGTCCTTGATACCTCTAACGGAGAGAAACTTGAGCGCTGGGGAAATTATCTTCTGGTACGTCCGGACCCTCAGGTTGTATGGAACACACCTCACACCAATCCGGGTTGGAAGAAAAAAAACGGACATTATCATAGAAGCAGCAAGGGAGGCGGTGAATGGGAGTTTTTTTCTCTGCCGCAGCAGTGGAGCATTCATTATGGAAAGCTTACCTTCCAGTTAAAGCCATTCTCTTTTAAGCACACAGGCTTATTCCCTGAACAGGCTGCAAACTGGGATTGGTTTTCTAACCTGATTCAAAATGCAAACCGTCCTATTAAAGTACTTAATTTATTTGCCTACACCGGCGGTGCAACACTTGCTGCAGCAGCTGCTGGCGCTTCTGTTACTCATGTAGATGCTTCAAAGGGCATGGTTGCCTGGGCAAAAGAAAATGCAGCATCTAGTGGACTGTCTGATGCACCGATTCGCTGGATTGTTGATGATTGTCAGAAATTTGTTGAACGAGAAATCCGACGCGGCAATCACTATGATGCAATCATCATGGATCCGCCATCTTATGGACGCGGACCTAAGGGTGAAATCTGGAAAATTGAGGATGCTATTCATCCACTCGTATCACTGTGTTCACAGCTACTTTCTGACAAACCGCTATTTTTCCTTATTAACAGCTATACAACCGGTTTTGCTGCTTCTGTCTTAACATATCTTCTTGGACTTGAGGTTGTAAGCAAATTTGGCGGTCATGTTGTTTCTGATGAAATTGGTCTTCCTGTAACACAGTCTGGTCTTGTTCTTCCATGCGGTTCATCTGGTCGCTGGACAAGTATTTAATTATCAGACATAAAAAAACTGGTCTCCCGTGGGAGGCCAGTTTTTTGTCTACTTATAAATTATTGTGGTACGCTCTGGAACAATGTCTGTCCCTCACCAAGTGGAAGATATCCAGCGTTTCCTGATGCATCCTCTACGTAAAGATAAAATGCACCTGGTTCATTTGCCGCCTGGATCAGCTTTCTTGGGAATACCTGTGTTCCCGTGCCAAGTGTTGCCGCTGGCGCAGCATCTGCTGCTGCCGAACTTAGCAAATTCGTATCTGCTGCCAGAATATAATTAAACTGTTCCTGTGATGTCAGATCAACAAGCTCATATTCGTAGTTTCCAGTTGTCTCACTTAATGCATCCTCTGCAATCACACCATCCTTTAATTCATATGGAATCTTGCAGACATAACGGCCAAGACTGTCAATAGAAATTGGGCTTGTCACTGCTAACGTAAATCCACCATTTTCATCAAATGTTCCATTTGCGGAAGAAGGTGTAAGTACATGGGACGTATTATACAGGCGCGCTGCATTTCCATATCCGTTAAGCACGGTAAATGTTCCATCCTGCATAAGCGGTGTAGAAAGATCGGTTCCACTTAATACACGAAAACTGGTAACAGAGTTGTCTGCACCTGTTCCAACAACTACAATATTAAGCTGATTATCGGATGTATTTAAATCACATACCTCTACCTTATATGCTGCACTGATTCCTGTACCAACTGTATAATCGGTACCATTCACATTGACGATAAGGCTGGTTGTACTTCCATCCTCTGCTACCTCAGTACGATATTTGAAGAAGTCTGCTGCACCATCTCCATTAAGATCTGCCGTATAATTAGTTCCTTCTGCTGAAAGTGTAACTGCTGTTCCATCTGCAAATGAAATCTCTGTAGCTGGATCAGCCGGCTCTGTCTCTACCTGCGGAACTTCCTGCGGCTGAATCTGATTTAATCCTGTATAAGAAGATTTTACCACACCATTATGAACATTAAGTGCACCATCTTCAAACTGCATTCCATCCTGAGTCCATGACACATTGATGTAACTTGGTGTTCCTGCTGCATCTGTAAATGCAATCTGAATCAAATTACCAACTGCACTTGAACGATTCCAGAAATGAAGGTCTGTTGGTTCTGCACCAATTAGTGCGCTTACCTGTGACCAGATATCCTGTGCACCCGGCATCGCATCAAACTGACTCTTTGCCAGTTCCTGTGCTGCATACTCACTATAGCCTCCGTCAGAAGCAAGCAGATATGCAACTCCATTCATTCCATTGTCTAACTGTAAGCTTACGCCATCTGATACAAATACACCCGGAAGCAAATCTGCTACCATATAGCCATTTGCACCATCTGCTCCATAAATGCAGGAATATGATTCTCCTGTTGAAGTGGTGACGCTCAAAACAAACTGTGTTGTGCCGTTTGCAATAGCATTAACACTGCATGATGCAACATCAGTGATTGGGAAAATCTCAACTGCATTGGAAGTAGAATCCTCTCCATTGTACCAGATTTCCTTTCGTCCACCTACATCAACAAGTGCAAATGCTTCCTGAACACCATTTCCATTAAAATCGTAGAACATATAGCTGTTTCCTACAACGCTTCCACCAGAATCTGCAGAAATTTTTGCAAGAATATTTTCTGCATTTCGCTCCGTTGGTGCTTCCGGCGTCTCATCTGGTGATGGATCTGGCGCTGGTGTCTCATCTGGTGACGGTGCTGGCGCTGGTGTCTCATCTGGTGATGGTGCTGGCGTCTGATCTGAAGATGGAGCCGGGGCCGGTGTCTGATCCGGTGATGGATTTGTGGCTGGCTGCTGCTCTGAAGACGGGGCTGTGGCCGGTGTCTGCTCTGGGGACGGGGCTGGGGCTGGCGTCTGCTGCGGCTGCGGCTGTGACGCTGCCGGCTGTGCGGTCGTCGGCTGTGTTGGAACTGTCTGCTGCGCAGAGCTTGATGGCGTGGACGCATTATTGTCAAGTGAAAGTGAAGTTCCCTCAACTACCTCATCTGCCATATACTTCATATAATTCCATGCAAAGCTTCCCTTTACACAAATTGCCTTCTGAACCTTTGAAAAAGCAAGGTTTCCAATCTCTTCAACTGATTCCGGAACTACAACTTCTTTCAAAAGCTCAATATCAGACAATGCAGAATCATCCAGTTTCTTCATTCCATCTGGAAGCTTTAAATACTGAACTGACGTATTGTTCTTAAATGCATGTGAACCAATTGAAGTTACCGAATATCCGCCGATTTCTGCTGGAATACGAACAACTTGTCCCTGATCATTGTACTCAACAAGCTTTAACTCATCATTTGAAAGCTCATAGACATTTCTTCCAGAAGTAACCTTGTTGTCTTTGATTTCAACTACTTCAGTTTCTGTCTCCTTTTGAGTTTCTTTCTGTGTTTCTTTCTTCGTATCCGTATCCTGTATCTTATCTACTGTATACGGAATCTGCTTATTGCTCTTTTTTCCACTGCTGAAAAGAAGAACAATCAATACGATCATCGCAGCAATCAATGCAATTACTGTGACAATAATAACAACAAGAATACGATTTGTTTTTGGACGAGCTGGTTCATAATCATCATTGTCGTAATCATCATTACCGTAGCTGTCATCCTCTTCGTCATAATCGTAATCATCATTCAGATTTTCTTCATAATCATCATCTGAATCTAAATCGTAGCCTTGATCTGGCTGCTCTTCATAATTGTCTTGTACCTTGACTTTAGAGGGGCGTATCTTTGTTCCGCAAATTGGACAAATCGTGCTTCCCTGCGCTAGTCTGGCACCACATTTCGGGCAAATCATATGCTTCTCCGTTCTGCCGCATTTTTGCGGCTTTTTTTAAGTTATCGTCTGCGTGTAACGTAAACGATAACGCCTTTAACCTTTCGTATCATACCATAAGTATGAGTTTATTTCAATGTTTCAAATATCCAAAAACATTACATTTCTTTTACAAAACTGCGTCAATCCACGCGTTCCTTTCCCCAGAAAAATAATGCTACTGTTCCCGGGCCGGTATGACTGCCAATTGTAGCACCAATCGGATAAATTTCAACTTTTCCATTTAAATTAGGAAAGCGGCTCTCAACAAGCATTGCAACAGCTTTTGCGTCATCCATACACTCTGACTGACAGATATAGCATTTGCCCGAATATGCCAAACCTCCCTCGGCATTTTCTTCCATCTTCTGAACGATGCGCTGAATCACTTTTTTCTTCGTGCGCACCTTCTCTCTTGCTGTCAAATGTCCCTCATAGTCCACATTTAACAAAGGACAGATCCCAAGCATACCTCCAAAAAATCCAGCTGCCTTTGATACTCTTCCGCCTCTGATAAAAAAAGTAAGATCAGAAGTAAAAAACCAGTGCTGCAGTTTCTTTTTATTTTCACACACCCATGCATACAATTCATCTATGCTCTCTCCTGCATCCCTTCTGTCTGCCAGAGTATCTACTAACAAACCATAACCAGAGGAAGCTGCCAATGAATCCACTACATAAATTTTTCTGTTTGGATATTCTTCTCTTACCTGTTCTGCTGCAATACATGCTGAATTGTAGCTGCCTGAAATTCCGCTTGAAAGCGTTAAATGAAGGATATCCTTTCCCTCATCAAATATTTTTCTAAAAAAATCTGCATACTCACCGATACTAACCTGTGATGTCTTTACATCCTCACCTGCAAGCATTCTGCGATATAATTCTGCCGGAGGCATCGTCTGACCAAGATCATCCAGATAGTCCGTTCCTCCCAGTTCATAGTGAAAGCACACATAGCGGATTCCACGCTTATCAAAATATTCCTTCGTCAAATCAGCTGTAGAACAGCAGCTGATGCAATATTCTGCCATACTCATCTCCTCCTTATAATTAAAGCATTAAAACAGTTACAGTATATCTTTTTTGCTTTGCAAATACAAGTAGCGTTAAAGAGAAAATGCACCTTTTATCATTCCTTATCTTTTTTTCAGAAAATGTTCGCGATTAGGATAAATTTCCCTAAACACCTCTAAAGCAGCTCTTTGAAGCGGCTCAAATTCTTTTTCCATTCGCAGACTATGAGGTGCATCAAACACAATTCTGCTTATTTGTTCAGCGATCTTTCCTGCAATGCTTTCATCTGACAGCTGTCCCATTCCAAAAATAACAGAAGTAAAGCCACGTCCTCCTGTACTAATCTCAATATATTTTCTGCATGTGTTTTTTAACTCTAAAAAAATTATTTCCTGCTGAGTCTTTGGCTTTCTTTCAAATTCATATAAATTCAGACCAAGAATAGCTTCTATCGCAAGCTTTTTCTTTCTGCCTCCCAAATCCATGCTTCCACTTTCTACAATATATTTTAAATTCATAAGATAACCAACAAACATATCCTTCCTTGGCTTACCTTTTCCATATCTGGTCTCCCAGAGCTTCATTCGAAGTTTATCTTCTTCACTCATGGTTTCATTTTTATTTTCCAGAAGCATCTGCTGTCTTTTAAGCGGATCTGTCTGTTCATAATAGTTTATCAGCCAATCTTCCATTTTCAATCTTTCCTTTCCGAAAATGAACCTTTTTATTGTTCCATAAATGATTCCACATTTTCTGCCGTCACCTTTTGATACGGCAAAAAGATATATCGTTCATTTTCCAGATCCTCCTTTGGCGGTGTCTGACCTTGAAACAGTGTCATCGCAAGACGCGAAATCTGCTCAGCTTGTCCATGTCTGTCATTATACACAGTCCCCTGAATGGTGCCTTTTTGGACAGCATCCAATGCACCTTCCAAACCATCTATTCCAAAAATCATCGGACGTCTGTCTTTATCATAATCAAGTGCATCATACGCAGCAACTGCACCAAGAGCCATCTCATCATTATTAGAAAGCACTAGTTCAATCTCGTCTCCATATTGATTAATCAGCTGTGTCATCTTATTTTCAGCTTGTCCACGATTCCAGTTTGCAAACTGGAAACTTAGTCTTTCTAATATAATGCCCTGTTCTTTAATTGTTTTTACCACACTGTCTGTTCGAATGATTGCATCCTGATGACCTGTCTCACCCTCAAGAAGTACATATTGAATCTTTCCGTCCTGATTTCGATCTACTGCGTCATTGTCTCGTATCATATCTGCTGCAATCTCACCCTGCATCATACCAGACTGTCTGGCATCTCCGCCTACATAATACAGCTTATCCCACTGCATCAAATCCTCTCTCACTGGCTCTCTATTAAAGAAAATAACAGGTATATTTTCCTTTTTTGCCATCTTTATTATATTTGACGGCTCTGTCCTGTCAACGAGATCAACAGCAAGTATCTCACAGCCAGCATCAAGCATCTCCTTCACAACTTCATTTTGAATCTTCTGATCATTTTTTCCATCCCTTACAGTCATAATCACCTTTAGAGAATCTGACTCGTATTCTGCCAGATCTTCCTTCAGACAATCTGTAAGCGCATTAATAAAGGGGTCATCCTGCGTGTATAGCACAACACCAACACGAAGAACATCTCTTTTTTTCTCACTATTCGCCGTACATCCTGTCAGACACAACAACATGCATCCGATCAGAATACTTCTTATCTGATACTGTTTCATTGAAATCTCCATTCCTTTTTGGCTGACTATATGCAAATTCTCAATCATACGTATGAAGAAAATGCTGTACCTCTTCTCTGAAAATATCTTCTTTATGCAGCAGATGATACTCAATCGTCTGGTTGTTAATCGTATACAGATGATTTTTCAGCACTTTTGAAATTTCTATAGCGCTATGATATCCCATTCCATATCCATCTATCGCAATCAATCCGTCAATCACAGAATCATCAAGATAATATACACACTTTATACTATTTCCAATCCCATAGATTTTCGTGTCACTCTCTTTTTTCTGTGCATACATCCCTGCTACATGCTCTAAGGCACTTGTGTCAAATACAATCAAATAGTCAACTGGCTGCTGCTCTTTTAACCTCTGTGTAATTTCCATATCATATGTGATATTCATATCAAACTGAATCTCACATCCCGTATCAGAAAGCACATCTAATACACCCTGCATACATTTATCAGTACAGTCTGTTTTCTTAAATCCGCTTATAATTCCAACAGTTTTGCCTTGAATATTATTTTGATTGCGGCTTAATAAGTCCTGTGCCAATGTATATCCCATACGGTAATAGTCCGGCGTAATAACAGGCAAATCAGAATATTTTGATGTATGGTCTTCCTCTTTTTCACGCAGCGCATCATTTGCTACAAGAAGCATTGGCTTTTGTACGCGAATTTCTCTAAGCATATCAATAGTATCCCTGCCCGGCGCCGCCTGAACAATAAATGCATCAACCTGATTATCCAGCTGATCATAAATCAAGTTCTTCTCCTCATCTGCATTTTCAATTTCATCTGTATTGCAAATAATCAAATGTATATTTGCGATTCCAGCTGCCTGCTTTAGACCATTCATAAAGGAGTTCCATTTTTCATCACCTGATTTTTCAACAATAACTGCTACACGCTTCTGAGGCTTTTCATCTTCAAAAATCAGATGCACACAAAACAGCAGTAATATGCCAAGACAAATTTCTGCTAACAAAAAAGTAGTTTTTGTTTTTTTCATGATTCACCCTCTTTTCTGACTGGCTTCCCCGGAGTCTCAAGCACTTCACAATTTTCCTTAGTGTATGGCACAGCAGGCAAATGAATCGTGACCGTTGTTCCCTCATCTGGTTCACTCTCCACAATAAGGCCATATTTATTTCCAAACATCAGCTGAATACGCGTGTGCACATTAATGAGTCCTACACCAGAACCATGTTTGGGTCCTTTCTGATTATCTTTTAAAATATTTTCTACATCTTCATGACGCATTCCCATTCCATTATCCGTAACTGAAAGATAGATTTCTGCATCATCTTTCCAGCCTTTGACAATAATTTTAGGCTGGTCATCCTCATCCATATTTCCTACACCATAATATATAGCATTTTCAAGAATCGGCTGCAAAATAAGCTTTACCGTACAGAACGGATAAATTTCTTCTGAAACATCATATTCTGTCACAAAACGCTCCTTGTAGCGATACTTTTGAATATTCATATAATTTTTGCAGTGTTTTAGCTCATCCTCAATACTAATAATCGTCTTTCCTCTTGACAAACTGATTCTAAACAGCTTGGCCAGCTCAGATATCATAAAAACTGCATCCTGATTTTTATTGGCCTCAACCATCCAAGTGATAGATTCCAAAGTATTATAAAGGAAATGCGGGTTGATCTGACTTTGCAGTGCTGCCAGTTCACTCTTTCTTCTCTCATTCTGCTGCTTCACAATTTCTTTCATTAACCGCTCAATTTCTTCATACGAATGCTGGACAGATTTTCCAAGATGACGAATCTCATATGAGCCTCCAATATAGATATCAGGCTTTTCCCCAGCTTCATATGCCCTTACAGATGCATCCAGTTTAAGAATTGGACTTGAAATCCTTTTCGACACAATGCGATTGACTAAAAGAAGCATCATAATCAGCATAATCACAACAATTACCATATAAATACGAAACTGTTCTCGGCTGTCTGTTCTAATGTCCTGCTTTACAATTCCTACCATCTTCCAGCCCGTATATGATATAGTGCTTACAATTGCAGTCTGCTTATCTCCACTTGGGCTGCGCAAATTTTTATATACACCATCTTCATTGCTGCATACAATACTGAAATCTTCCTCAAACAATCCATTGCTGATTTCATTTGCATAAGGATGATAAATCAGATTTCCTTCCCCATCGCAGACATAATAATATCGCCCCCTGTTTTGATCATTCACCTGATTCATCATTTCCTCAATAAAGGAATATTTCATATCAACAAGCAAAATACCATTTTCAGGTCTGTCTCCATCAATACCGTCTACCGCACGACTTAGGGAAATCACCCAATGATAGCTCTTTGCATCATCCTGAAATAAATTCTGCATATGAGGCGTTGAAAAGTGCATATTTTCAATTTCCTCTGCTGCATTTTCAAACCAAGACTGCCAAAGCACCTCTATGCCATCCTTCTGCAGTGTAACTGGCTCTGCCACAATAAGATTTCCTTCCATATCATAAAGCGCAATACTCTGTATTTTGTCCTTATTAAAATCATATAGAAAACTCAACTGCTGATTAAACTCCGGACTAGACACATCAAATGCCTGTATAATATTATATGTGACAGTATCTGAAATCTGTCTCATATTTTTCAGATACTGCTCCATGGAATTGACTGTGCTTTCCATCAGGTTTTGTGTGTTGCGAACTTCATTCTGACGCATAGCCATTTCATATCGATTGTAAAGCAATAACCCCATAGATATAGACGTAATTACCGTCATCAAAGAAAGAACCGTCATAATGACAGACTGAATATCTGACACTTTTCTTTTTTTCATACTCATTTTCCCATATGCTCTGTGCGATATTTTGAAGGCGACATTCCATACTTGCGTTTAAAAACATATCCAAAATAGTTTGCGTCCTCATAGCCAACATGTTCTGCAATTTCATAATTTTTTTCATTTGTTTCAAGCATCAGATGAACAGCCTGCTGCATTCTGTAATCTGTCAAATATGTAATAAATGAAATACCCACTTCTTTCTTAAAAATAGAAGAAAAATAGGAATTTGATACACCAAGCTTTGAACATACGGTATCAAGTGACAGATCTGCATCTGCATACTCATCACGAACAATATTTTTTGCTTCTGAAATAAGGTAACGCAGTGAAGAATTTCTGGCATTTTTTAGTTCATCACTGATCGATAGTGCTACTCTGACAAGCCAGGCCATTAATGCACTTTCATCCATCTTTGTAATTTCTTCATACGCATTTTTGATTTCTCCGGCATGATCTTCAAATTTCATATGATTATTTCCACAGAAACGATATAGATGCCCTACAATTTCCAGCACAGTAAAATTATACTGCATAATTGTTTTTGCATTATCTTTTAGTTCCTTCACTAAAGAAAAAACTGCATGCTCAATATCTTCACGTACCCCAATATGAACTGCCTTGAACACATCATTCATATTAATATCATCTGGCTGCATGGAAAGTCCCTGCCCCTTCGGTGCAATATCTGCAATATTGATAGAACAGCCTGATCCGTAAATAACACGATACGAAAGTGCTTCCCATGCCCCTTCATAGGAAAAACGAAGATTTGATACTTCATTGCACACCTTACCTATTCCAACAGTAACAACTGCACCAAAAAAGCGGTCTGCCCATTTGCAGAAGCGGTCACAGTCATCCGTCAGTCTCGTGATTTCATCTTCTTTGCCTAAATTTGCTACCATAACAATATTTCCCAGATAAGAAAAATATCTGCAGTCCCATTTGCCGCGGAATTTTTCCTTTACTTCTCTTTGTACAGATATCGAAAGCAGAAGTGGTGTCATCCCGTCAGGAACATGATTTTCTGATGTATGGAAAACAGCGCAGCAAAAATATGAACCTGGCAAAGAAATCTGATAATCATTTAAATATTTATTTATTTCACTGTCCGAAATGCGTCCCTCCACAAGAGAACAAAAGAAATTTGTTTGAAGTACAGGAAGGGAATCTGTGTAGTACTGCTCTAGCTTTCTGACATTTAATTTTTCTTCTCTCTCTTTATCGAGTACGTTTTTTAATCGTTTGAGACATTCAGAAAGCTCATTGGCATTGATCGGTTTTAATATATACTCTTCAATTTCAAGATGAACTGCTTCTTTGGCATATTCAAACTCGTCAAATCCAGTCAGAATTAAAATTCGCACGCCTGGATTCTCTTCCTTTAAATTACGTGCCAGTTCCAATCCATTCATATATGGCATTTTGATATCGGTAATGACCACATCTGGCTGCAGTTTTTCTGCTATTTCCATAGCTTTTACACCATTCTGTGCTTTTCCGATTACCTCAAATCCCAATTCTTCCCAATTAATTCTTTGTTCAATTGCATTTCTGACTTCTTCCTCATCATCTACAAGAAGTACTTTATATGTAGTCATCTATATTCCTCCATGTTTACTAAGAAATCTTTCTGCATTTACAAAAAATGGCACGAACTTCTTTATAAATAGATTCGTGCCATCTTCATTATACTCTTTTTTTACCAATTTTCCACTAGTAATATTATTTTTTTATACATTTTTTGTGCATTACTTCTTCTTTACGTACTTGAGACAGTCGAGTGTAACTGCTACGAGAATGATAATACCTTCAAAGATAAACTGAAGGTTTGTATCAATACCAAGAATAGTAAGGGAATAAGTCAGTGCAGTAAAGATCAATACACCAGTTACAACACCAGAGATCTTACCAATACCACCAGTAAAGGATACACCACCAACAACGCAGGCAGCGATAGCATCCATATCCCATCCTTGTCCATAAGCTGCACTACCAGAACCGATCATACGATTACATTCCAGCCAAGCACCAAATCCATACAGGATACCTGCAAGAACGAATGCGCCCATTGTTACTGCAAATACAGAAATACCAGATACAGCAGCTGCTTCTGGATTACCACCAACTGCATACAGATTCTTACCAAACGTTGTCTTATTCCAGATAAACCATACAACTGCAACTGCAACAACTGCCCACAGAATAATGGTTGGGAAATTTCCAATTTTTGGAATAAACATTGCCGGGATGGAAGAATCAATTGCTCCAAAGGATACGCCCTTTGTTGCATATGTTACAAGACCAAAGATAATAAGCATGTTTGCCATAGTAGAGATAAATGGATGCATCTTAAATCTTGCCATAAAGAAACCTGCAATTGATGCAAATCCAGTTGTCAGAATCACACATACAAGCAGTGCAAATATTGCACGAGCTGGTGCAGGGATTCCGGTGAAGTCAAAGATATGGCCAAATACACCGCCCGTATTAATACCATTGTGCATAATAATGGTTGCTGTTACCATACCCATACCAACCATTCGGCCTACAGAAAGATCAGTACCGGTTAACAGAATCAATCCTGCTACACCAAGAGCCAGGAAGATACGAGGTGATGCCTGCTGAAGAATATTCAAAATATTAGCTGTTGTCAGAAGCTGCGTATCCTTTACAACTGGTGTTATAAAGCAAAGTGCGATAAAAATCAGGATAATTACAATATAAAGTCCGTTCTTATAAAGGAACTGCGGTGTGTTAAATGTATACTTGTAATTTTCCAGTTTCTGAAGCTTCTTCTGTCCATAAGTAAACTTTGACATACGAAGCAAATCAATCAGATGATACTGATGCACAAATGCCTCATGCTTTCTGTCCTTTATTTCCTGAAGCTTTGACTCATGCACCATCTGTGCATCATAAAGACGATTCTTATATACATACTTCTCGTCCTTAAGCTCCTGTTTGTCTGTCATGCCGGAAATTGTACGCTCATGCTCTGCTTTGAGATTTGCGCGAATCTTTTCATATTCTGCATTCTCAGCTTCCTTTTGAGCTGCACAGCTTGCTGCAACCTTATCGTAATAATCTTTCTTAAAATGAGTCTTCAAATAAGATTCTGCATCTGCAATCAGCTTGGAAACTTTATCTTTATTTGCAGTTTCTACCTCTCTTGCCTTTACAAGAAGCTCCTGATCCTTTCGGATAATTGCATTCTGCTCCTCTTTTGTATAATTCTTATCTTCCTTTGTTAAAGAGATATGTGTATTTAATGCCTGCACCTTATCAGAACCATCTACACGCAGGGCATCTATCTGTGCCTGTATTTTACCAACATATTCATCAATCGGCTTTAAAAGCTTTACTTCCTCTTCTGCCGAAAGATATCTCATATCATTTGCCATAGCTCTCGTACTCCTCTCTATTACAAATACTTTGCACTAAGTCTAAGCAGTTCTTCCTGATTTGTTTCCTTGGTGTTTACAATTCCTGCCAGATGACCGTTTGACATTACACCGATTCGGTTTGTAATTCCAAGAATCTCCGGCATCTCAGATGAAACAACAATGATTGTCTTTCCCTGCTTAGCCATATCAATAATCAGCTCATAAATCTCGTACTTAGCACCAACATCAATGCCTCGTGTCGGATCATCCATCATGAAAATCTTTGGTGAACGCTCCAACCATCTTCCAAAGATTGCCTTCTGCTGATTTCCACCAGAAAGGTTTGCAATCATATCATCTGGTCCCATGCACTTTGTATGCATAATACGAATTTCTTCTGCAGTTGCTCTTACCATTTCATCCTTAGATAATGCAATGCCAGATTTATACTGATTCATATTAGCAATTGTTGTATTAAAGGTGATATCTGCTTTTAAGAATAATCCATCAGCCTTACGTTCCTCAGTAATTAACGCAAATCCATGATCCATTGCATCTTTTGATGAATTGAAATTCATCAGCTTATCATCATAGTAGACACGTCCGGCTGCTCTTGTACGAATACCAAATATTGTCTCAAGAAGCTCTGTACGACCCGCACCAACCAGACCATATAAACCAAATATTTCTCCCTTTTTTACATCAAAGGTTATATCTTGAAGCTTCGGTGCATATTTCGTAGATAAATGCTCTACTCTTAAAATCACATCACCCGGTGTATTATCAACAGGCGGGAAACGATTATCTAATGATCTTCCTACCATAGCAGAAATCAACTCATTCATGTTGGTATCGCTACAGTTTTTAGTCATTACAAGAGCACCATCTCGAAGAACAGAAACCTGGTCACAGATCTCAAAGATCTCATCCATTTTGTGAGAGATATAGATCAGTGAAATTCCCTGTTCACGAAGCTGTCTCATCATCTTAAATAATTTTTCAACTTCTGGTGCTGTCAGAGATGAGGTTGGCTCATCCAAAACAATCACCTTTGAATTATAAGAAATTGCCTTTGCAATTTCACACATCTGTCTCTTTGAAACAGACATTTTTTTCATCGGCTGTGAAAGATCTACCGTAATGCCAAGCTTACGGAATAAATCAGAAGCCTCTTTTTTCATTCTTCCCTCATCAATTACTCCGAGGGATGTTTTCGGGTAGCGACCCAGAAATGGTTCATCAGGAGTTGAATCAGTGTCTGGAAAGAAATAGATTGTCAATTACATTTCTTTCCAGACACTGATTCAACTCCTGATGAACCATTGCCACACCATTTTCCAAAGCATCCTTTGGACCTGTAAAGCTAATCTCTTTCCCGTCTAAAATTATTGTTCCTTCATCTTTTTGATACGTACCAAAAAGACATTTCATCATTGTCGATTTACCAGCACCATTCTCACCCATCAGACCCATGATTGAGCCTCTCGGCACATCCATGTCGATATGCTTTAGAACCTTGTTTCTTCCGAATGATTTGCTCATGCCGCGGATCGACAAGACGATATCCTTATTACCTTCTGCCATATCCTTACTCCTTTCAGAAAAAGAGGGTGTCAGAAGTTCTAACACCCTCGGACCTTTTGCTAGCAAAAAATCTCTATCAATTACTGCTTAAGGAGAGATGTATAAGATGCTGCATTGTCTGTCTTAACCATATTGATTGCGAATGCATCATACTCGCCTGGATTACCAAGACGGTTTGTAATGTTAGACTCTGTCTGACCATCACCACCAATGTATTCAACCTTTAAGTTCAGCAGATCATCATAGTTCTGAAGAAGTGGCTGATAAGTTGAGCTTAAGAAGTTATCAGAAGCATTGTAGATATTTAACCATACCTTCTTCTCTGGGCTCTTAGAAGCATCCAGCTGATTTGAAACCTTGCTGTATACCTTGGTAGAATCGGTGAAATCCTTATAGTTATCTGCTGTGATCGCAATATTTAATGCATAGTAAGATCTATCATCTGCACTATATCTGTAATCAACGCCTTCTTCCAGCTTATTGCCCGCTGCATCAGCAGTACCAATACCAGTATCGATA
>ERZ827488.2785-NODE-2785-length-15816-cov-2.889093_pt1 | contig 15816 bp, 12 predicted proteins | sample MGYA00519771_ERZ827488 | MGnify/ENA primary metagenome ERZ827488 (study PRJEB31778, sample SAMEA3449323) | human gut metagenome | biome: human gut; feature: human-associated habitat; material: faeces | place: United Kingdom | collected 2010/2012 ... | reverse complement strand
CTTTTATTTGCTGCGCCAAGCCTTGATGCGCAATATCATTTTTTGCAACAATCAAAAGACCGCTTGTATCCTTGTCGATGCGGTGAACAATGCCGGGACGAAGTACGCCGTTAATTCCCGAAAGGCTGTCACCGCAATGATAAAGCAAAGCATTTACAAGAGTACCGTCATAATTTCCTGCGGCAGGATGCACCACCATTCCCTTTGGCTTATTCACAACAAGCAAGCATTCATCTTCATAAACTATATCAAGAGGAATATTTTCCGCTTTAGCCTCATAAGGCGTCGGATCGGGAACATTTACAACAACAATATCACCTTGCGAAAGCTTGTACTTTTTTGAAACAACAGAGTCGTTTACAAGCACAGCTCCGTTCTCAATAAGATTAACAGCGGCAGAGCGTGATAAATCAATATTTGCATCCGAAATAAATTTATCAAGTCTTATACCGCTTGTTTCACAATTCAGTTTAAATTCATTCATTGCTTTTGTTGACCTTTTTTTCGGATTTCATAACATTAGAGAAAAACAGAACATAAACGATAAGAAGTATTGTTCCGACTGTAATGCAGTAGTCGGCAAAGTTACAAACAGGTGGAAAGAATGTAACGCTGATGTAATCGACTACAAAACCGTAAAAAATCCTGTCAATCAAATTACCTATTCCGCCGCCGATTATAAGTGCCGCAGAAATATAGAACATCTTTCCTGACGGTTTCTTCTTGAACATAATATATATTATTATTGCAATAAGAACAGCAGTAACCGCTACGAAAAACCAACGCATATCCGAAAACATTCCGAAAGCAACGCCTCTATTCTCAACATAAGTAAAATCAAGTAATCCGTCGATGGCAGTTACCGAACCGACAGGCTGAAGATAGGTAAGCACAAAATATTTTATCATCTGATCAGTGGCAGCTAAAAGCACACCGATTATAAGAGCAATAACAGGCATTTTATCCTCCATAAACATAAATCGGTGTGTTTTATCACACCGATTTATTGTAATAGCAGTTATATTATTTAAGATTCTGAACACAGCGGAAACAGATTGTAGGATGCTCTGCACACTGACCCACCGTCTTGCTGATAGCCCAGCAACGCTCGCACTTTTCACCCTCAGCTTTTTCAGGTTTGATTTCAAGCTCACCGCCGTTATCAACAATTTCAACTTCGGAAACTATGAATGCTGCACAAAGCTCAGGCTCAGCCTTTTTAAGGAATTCAAGTGTTTCGCCGCCTGCACAAAGTGTTACCTTTGCTTCAAGCGAACCCTTAATTGTCTTATCCTTTATAAGGGATTCGAGTGACTTTTTAACATTATCACGAAGTTCGTGGATTCTGTCCCAGAAATCCATAAATTTATCGTCAACATCAATAGCGATATTTTCGGGAATCTCATTAAAGATAACATGTTCTGCATTCTCATTTGAGGAATGAGGCATGTATTTCCAAATTTCATCTGATGTATACGCAAGGAGCGGAGCAATCATTCTTGTCATTGCGTCAAGGATAACATAGATTACGGTCTGAGCGGCTCTTCTTGAGAGGCTGTCAGCCTTTTCTGTATAAAGTCTGTCCTTGAGAACATCAAGATAGAAGTTAGACATATCAACAACACAGAAGTTGTGAATGCTGTGATATACAATATGAAACTCATAATTATCGTATGAAGTTCTAACCTTTGTGATAAGGTCATTAAGCTTTGCAAGTGCCCATTTATCAATCGGCAACACCTTGTCAAAATCAACCATATCTGTATCGGGATTAAAGTCAGAAATGTTACCGAGAATGTATCTTGCGGTATTTCTGATTTTTCTGTATGATTCGGAAATCTGCTTGAGAATGTCCTTAGAAATATGAACGTCAGTCTGATAGTCGGTTGATGCAACCCAAAGTCTGAGTACATCAGCACCGTACTGCTTAATAACATCCTGTGGGCTGATGCCGTTACCAAGTGACTTACTCATCTTTCTTGATTCATCGTCAAGAATCATACCGTGAGTAAGAACAGCCTTGTAAGGTGCTCTGCCTCTTGTAGCAACGGATGTAAGGAGTGATGACTGGAACCAACCTCTGTACTGGTCGTTACCCTCAAGGTAAAGGTCTGCAGGTGATTCAAGGTTATCACGCTGTTCAAGAACAGCGGCATGTGATGAACCGCTATCGAACCAAACATCCATAATATCTTTTTCTTTGTCAAATTCAGTACAACCGCACTTCTTACACTTTGTACCGGCAGGAAGAATCTCTGCGGCTGTGTGATTGTACCAAGCGTTTGAGCCTTCTTTACCGAATAAGTCAGCAACAGCAAGCATAGCATCCTTATCAATAAGAGCCTCTCCGCAATCCTTACAGAAGAAAATCGGAATCGGAACACCCCATTTTCTCTGACGGGAAATACACCAATCTTTTCTTTCTCTTACCATTGATGTAATTCTGTCCTTGCCCCACGCAGGAATCCACTTAACCGTATTGATAGCGTCAACAGCCTCATCCTTGAAATCATCAACCGAACAGAACCACTGGTCTGTTGCTCTGAAAAGGATAGGAGTTTTACATCTCCAGCAATGCGGATACTGATGGACAATTTTCTTTAATGCAAAAAGTGAGCCGTTTTCTTCAAGATAGGCGGCAATCTTCTTATTAGCCTCATCAGTTGTAAGACCTGCAAACTGACCTGCTTCTTCTGTAAGAACACCGTTAGAATCAACAGGACAGATAATCGGAATCTCAGGGTAATTCTGACATACATTATAGTCGTCAACACCGTGTCCGGGAGCTGTGTGTACACAACCTGTACCGCTTTCGAGAGTTACATGCTCACCAACGATAACAAGGGACTCTCTGTCAAGGAAAGGATGTGCTGTTTTTATATACTCAAGCTCACTGCCCTTTACCGTTGCTACAACTTCAAAGTCTGTTATACCTGCCTCATCAAGAGCAGACTTATAAAGCTCTGACGCCATAACAAGGTATTCATCACCTGTTTTGATTACAGAATATTCAAATCTCGGACCTACGCAAATTGCGACATTTGCAGGGAGTGTCCAAGTTGTAGTTGTCCAAATTACAAACTTAACCTTTGAAGGATCGATTCCCATATTTGAGAAAACGCCCTTATCGTCGGTTACATTAAACTTTACATAGATTGAATGGCAAGGATCTTCAGCATACTCAATCTCAGCCTCTGCAAGAGCAGTCTTACACTCCGGACACCAATAAACAGGCTTTAAGCCCTTGTAGATATAGCCCTTTGTAGCCATTTCTGCAAACACTCTGATCTGTTCAGCCTCAAACTCATGGTTAAGAGTGATGTATGGCTTATCCCATTCACCGATTACGCCAAGTCTTTTAAACTGCGTACGCTGATCGTTAATATAGCCTTTTACGAACTCTTCGCACATTTTACGAAGTTCAACAACAGAAATTTCAGCAGAATTACCGATACCGGCTTTCTTTCTTGCTTTAAGTTCCGTAGGAAGTCCGTGTGTATCCCAACCCGGAACATACGGAGCTTTAAAGCCTGCCATATTCTTATATCTTACGATAAAATCCTTAAGAATCTTATTAAGTGCATGACCAAGGTGAATGTCACCGTTAGCATAAGGAGGGCCGTCATGAAGAATGAACAGAGGCTTTCCCTCATTTACTTTCATAAGATTTTCGTAAACCTTTTCATCTTCCCAATTTTGAAGTGTAACAGGCTCGCTTTTCGGTAGACCTGCTCTCATAGGGAAGTCTGTCTTTGGAAGATTAAGTGTTGAATTATAATCCTGGGACATTTTATATTCTCTCCAATATCTAAAATCTAAATAAAAATCAGTCGGCAGTTACATCATAGTTATCACCGAACTTGAGATGACTGAACTTGCTCTGTCTTTTAGGATGAGCAGATACTTCTTCAGTTTCAGCAATAGGCTCAGCTTTCATTTCCGAAGGTACTGCAATCTTAACATCATCTTCAACCTGAGGCCGTGCAGGAGCTGTCACTTCCTCTGTAGGATACTTTTCGTCAAGTTCAGCTTTTGAAGCCTCAACATCGGAGGTTGAAGGAAGATCATCAATTGACTTAATATGCTTACTGTAAAGTGAAATAAGTTCATTTCTGAGATTAGCCGCATCTGACTGAAGCTGTAAATAATGCTCTTTCTCGGCAGCAGTCATATTGTTTGCGTCAACAAGGAGAGTCTGAGCCTTTGTTTCAGCATCACGAACAATCTTTGCAGCCTTTTCCTTTGCTTCTCTTATGCAGGCATCAGCAACCTTCTGCGAAGCAAGCAAAGCATTTCTTACTGTTTCTTCATCTGCTCTGTATTGTTCAACTCTTGTTGCAAGAACATCAATCTTATGAACAAGGTTAGTTTTTTCTTTCTTCAATTGTTCAAAAGAAACAATGACTTCATCAATAAACGAGTCAACATCTTCAGCTCTGTAACCACCGTTAAGAGTGGCTTTTCTGAAGCTTATATTTTTAATTTCATCAATTGTAAGCATTTATCTGCACTCCTTATTTATAATGTATAACCGAAATTCTCATTCGACCTTTTCCTGTAGTTCCAAGTATACCTTTTAAAACGAATTTGCCTTTTCCGCGAATTGTAAAAACATCATTTTCCTTTAGGTTAAAACTGACATTTTTAGTTTCTTCAAAATTAACACATACGCTGTCCGACATAATGACAGTTTTTGTTTTTTCTCGTGACAGTTTACATACAGCGGCAACAATATTATCAAGTCGTAAAGAAGAAACTATAAATGTTTTTTCTTCTACTCCTCTTCCCTGCGGAAGCTTTGACAAATCAGCATCATCAACCTTAACGCCTACTCTGCTGACTTTTGAAATCTGCGACTTGACATAATCGGACAATTCCGCTTTTACAAATACAACAGCCCGTCCGTCCTCAACAAGAATATCCCCGACAGTTTCACGCTCTATTCCGAGCGACATCAAAGAACCGAGGAAATCACGATGAGTGAGTCGGTCGCATTTTCTGAATGAAAATTCAATGCCGCATATCGGGAACATACTCGTACTCGGTTCGTCAAAAAACAAGCCAAGCATTTTTCTCTCGGAATCATCATACCCGCCAAAGAAAAGGTAGTTGTCGAAATATGCTTTTTTAAGTTCGGAAACAAGAAGAGCTTGTTTCCTTTCGCTCATAAAAGGCATAAAATACGGTTTCTGTCTTGTCAGACAAAGGTCAATACCGTTATTAAGCCGAGCAATCAGCTGTTTGTCATCATCCGAAGTAAACACCGTTGTTCTCAAGCTCATCAAGCAAATCGTCGCCTGTCAGGTCAACATTGCTCGGAATAATGATATATGTATTTGTAGCGACACGCTTGATTTTACCACGGTTTGCATACGCAACACCGCTGAGGAAATCAAGGATTCTTCTTGCCATATCTTTATTTGTATCTTCAAGATTAAGAACTACTGTGTGAGCCTTCATAAGCTCATCGGCAATTGTGCGGGTTTCTTCGCCGAAACGCTCAGGCTTGAATAAACCAACCTGAAGATTGGTGGTAGCATTAATGTTTACGACCTTGTTTCCGCCGCCGAGATCTCTTTCTTTTTTAGTGTTTCTTACAGGTTCTTCTTTATAGTCTTCTTCTGCACCTTCGTCAGCATAACCATATTCATCGTACTCATACTCATCATCGGGGGCGTCCCACATGCGTTTAAACTTATCTACAAAACCAGCCATTATATAATCCTCCTAAAATTATGTATAATTCCTTGCGCCGAATAATGCCGAACCAACTCTGACCATATTTGCACCTGCAAGTACGGCTTCGTAATAATCGGCAGACATACCCATTGAAAGAATATTCATATCTATATTATCTAATTTTTTTTGCGAGATGTCAATAAATATATTATGCATTTTATTGAAAAATTCAGAAATTTTCTGTGAAGATTCACAAATCGGAGGTATTGCCATAAGACCTTTAACTGAAATACCGTCCAATTCGGCAATCTGACAAAGTAATTCTTCAAGCTGTTCGGGCATAACGCCTGACTTGTTTTCTTCTCTGCCGATATTTACCTCAACAAGAACATCACAGTTTTTATTGATTTTTAAAGCCTGTTTAGAAATTTCCGATGCAAGCTTTATTGAATCGACAGACTGGATAAGATCAACCTTATCGATAATCTGTCTTACCTTGTTTGTCTGCAAGTGACCGATAAACTGAAGAGAACAGTTGTCAAGGTTATACTTATCATACTTTGACAAAAGCTCCTGAACCTTGTTTTCACCTATGTGGTCAAGTCCGAGTGAAATTGCGTGGTTAATAACCTCAGGTTCAACCATTTTTGTTGCAGCAAGAAATGTAATATCCTCACGCTTTCTTCCGGACTTTTCGGCAGCCTCGGCTATTCGCTCATCAATAAATTTGTAATTGTATTCAACGTCAGTTAACAACTTTTCCGTCATACAAATCATCTCCTTCAAGAATTACCTGATCATATAACTCAACTGTTGTGCCGTCAACAAGGTCTTTGCTGTCCGGCTCCGGATCGCAAATAACATAATCATCGTCGGCATACAGAATAGATATCTGTTTGAATCTCACTTCACTTCCGTGAAGCACATATACACCCTGAACCTTAACCTGTTCGGTATGTTTATTGTCATTGTCATCATAGGTTGTCTTTGTTACATAGTCATCATGAATAGCCTTTTTGCTGATTCTCAAGCCAGTGTATGAACCAAGACCTATTTCAATCGGTTCCTGTCTTGCCTGAGCAAGGTCGGAATTCATATAGTCACACTCAAGAATAAGAAGGGCGTCGCTGTCTTTTGATTCCTGATAAATCCTCTTGATAGTGGCAGGAATGCTTTCAGACGATGCGTCAGAGAACAGCACCGTAGCGGAACCGTCCCACAAAGAAAGTCTTGTTGCCTCATCAGCCGTAACCTTACAGGCAACATACCATTTCAATCCGGTTACAACCTTGCCTGCAATATTGTCGGACACTTTTGTCTGCTTTACATTATCAAGGTCAGAAAGCGTCAGACGATCAAGATTATTGTAATCAAGTGCATTTTCATATCCGTCACAATGCGAGAGAAAACAACCTGATTTTTCAGTCGTAATATTACCTGTTGATTTCCCTGTTTTGCCTTCAAGAGTGGCTATTTCAGCCTGGAGTTCTGAAATTCTGTCATTAAAGTTAGTGGCTTTGCCTGTGTAAATCTGTCTTTGGTTTATTGAATAAAGCAGATTATTTGTGACATTATCAATATTTGCCAAATCGCCGTCATTGATACTGCGAATTTGTGAAATGATATTATTATTTATATTGTTGTTGATAGTATCAATACCTATGTTGCCGGCCGTGCTTGTTTTTTGAAGTGTCTGCAAATCGGAAAGCTGTTCCTGTAATGCGCTGATTTTTGACTGTGAAGCTGCGTCATCATCATTTGCATATGATTTTGCAATTTCACCGCCGGCTTTTACCTCGTCACCGTCATGCACTGTATATGAAAGCACACCTGAAGTATTATTCTGAATCATATTTTCATCACGGATAATAAATCCGTTTGAATAAATTTTATCCGTGACTGTTGTTTGAACAGCATTTTCAGTCGGATACATTTTAAAATTTGTACTTATCAGAAGATAGGCGGCATAAACAACTGCAAGAACTGATAACGCAATCATCAAAATTCGTCTGAAAAGCAATTTATCCATAAAGTAAGCCTCTTTCGATTACAGCCTTTGCATAACTGTATATTTCTTCAAATGAATTATATTCATCAATATAAATCCAATTAATCTCCGAATCCCGCTTAAACCAAGTAATTTGTCTTTTTGCATATCTGCGGGTTTCCATTTTCAATTTTTCAACACAATCATTCAGGTTTTTATTTTCTTTAAAATAAGGAATCAATTCCTTGTATCCTATCGCCATTATTGATGTATAGCTCAGGTCGGAATTAATAACCCGTTTAGCCTCCTCAAGCAAACCTTCTTCAAGCATAATATCTACACGCTTGTTTATTCTGTCATAAAGCACCTGTCTGTCACGGCAATTAAGACCGATTTTTACAGTTATATACGGAGACGGAATTTTATGTGATTCTTCAATTTGTTGTGTGATAGTTTTTCCTGTTGTTTTGTAAAATTCAATGGCACGGATTATTCTTTTAAGATTTCTGCTTTCACGCAGTCTTTCAGCCGATTCCGGATCGAATTTTGCAAGCATTTCAAGCAACCTGTCTGTTCCATGTTCTTCGGCAATCTTGCGAAGTTCTAAACAATATTCTTCATCCCGTTTATCATCACTGAAAGAAACATTGTTCAGAAGTGAATCAACATAAAGACCTGTTCCGCCGACGATAAACGGTAATTTGCCTCTTGAATGGATATCTGCTATACATTTTGAAGCATCAGTTACATATGACGCAACCGAATAGGTTTTATCAGGCGGAAGAAAGTCCATCATATAATGAGGAATTCCGTCCATCTCTTCTTTGGTAGGTTTGGCTGTTGCAATCTGCATTCCCTTGTATATCTGCATGGAATCGGCAGATACGATTTCACCGTTAAAATGCTTTGCAAGTTCAACCGAAAGTTTTGTTTTGCCTGATGCGGTAGGACCGACAATTGAAACCGTATTAATAGATTTTCCCAAAAAATCACACCCTGCCAAATTGTTTTTCAATTTCACCCTTTGTAAGAACAATGCAAATCGGTCTGCCGTGGGGACAATACTTTATTTCAGGATGTTCTTCAAGGTGTTTTACAATCCCTATAAGCTCCTCAGGCGTACTTTTATTGCCTGCCTTTATAGCTGAACGGCAAGCAACATTGCTGTAAAACCAATCCATTTTTTCGGTAAAGATATCGGTTTTACCCTGAGAAATGTAGCCCGACATCTCGGTAATGCAATCTTCAATTTCAACAGCCGGAATATACTGCGGAGAACTTCTTACAATAACCGTACTGTTACCGAAATCTTCAACTTCAAAGCCGCAATCGGAAAACATATCAAGATTATTAATTGCCGCATCATACTCGATTTTTCCGAGAGTGACTGTAACAGGAGCAAGTAAAATCTGCCTGTAATCAGCAGCCTTTTCGGCTTTGAGTTTTTCATAAATAATTCTCTCATGGGCGGCATGTTTGTCTATCAAAAGAATATCTTTATTGTTTTTTTCTGCTATGATATATGTATCGAAAGCCTCTCCGATATATTTGATGCTCGTCTGATTATCGTTTACAAGAACAGGCTCTTTTGATTTCTCAATAGATTCTTCCGAAACAATTACATTAACCTCTTTAGGGCTTACAATCAGATCTTTATCGGTAATACTTTCTGTATTGGTTTTTTCATCTTCGACAAGCGAAGTTGGCTGAACAATTTCAGGCTTGAAAGTTGATTTTAACTTTTCTTCCTCTTTTGCCTTATTTATCGCCTGTTTGCTGAAAATATCAAACGGATTGGATATATCCGCAACTTTTGTATCATCAATGGACTTTGTAACAGAACGAATAGCTGCCTCGCCAATCTTCTTATTATCATTAAATGCGACATCCGAAAACGGATTAAAATCATCGGATTTTCCGGATGTAGCAACAGGTTTTGTAACCTCTGTTTTGGGATTGTCAGGTATCGGTTTGGCATACTGTTTTTGTACAAAATCATTTTTAGAACTTTGCACAACAGGCTTATTCAGAATGGCAGGTGCATTGTTAAACGGATTAAATTTATTTTGCACCTCATTAAAAGCCGTTTCCTTTTTAAATGATGCTTTTTTACGGCTGTCATACTTCATAAGTGAAGATTTTACCGCATGATAAATCGCATCAAAAACAGGTCTTTCATTTATAAATCTAACCTCAAGCTTTGAAGGATGAACATTGACATCAATAATTTCACACGGCAATTCGATATTAAGGACACACGACGGAAATTTTCCGACCATAATTGAGCCCTTAAAAGCCTCCTCAAGTGCAACCATAGCCGTTCTGGTTTTGATGTACCTCCCGTTGATGAAAAAATTCTGCATATTACGATTTGGTCTTGAGTGTTCGGGCTTTGAAATATAGCCGTAAACCTTTATTGCATCAAGCTGATAATCAACAGGAATAAGTCCTTTCGCAAAATCTTTTCCAAAAACCGAATATATTGCAGAAATAAGTTTTCCGTCGCCGAATGTACGAAGAACCTGCTTTCCGTCTTTAATGTATGTAAATGCAATTTCGGGATGTGACAAAGCAGTTTTGTCGATTATATTTGAACCTGCGTTACCCTCCGAAACATCTTTTTTCAAAAATTTTGCACGGGCAGGAATGTTGTAGAACAAATCTCTGATAACAAATGTTGTGCCGACAGGACAACCTGCATCATCAAAGCTCTGTTCTTCACCGCCGTCAATTTCATATGAAGTTCCGATTTCCTCGTTTACATTCCTCGTAATAAGTTGAAGTCGTGACACTGCACAAATTGACGCAAGAGCCTCTCCTCTGAATCCAAGTGTAGAAATACTGTCCAGGTCAGATTCGACCTTAACTTTACTGGTTGCGTGTCTTAAAAACGCAACTTTGATATCGTCACGGTAAATACCGCAACCGTCATCGGCAACACGCATGAATGTTGTACCGCCGTTTTTTATCTCAACGGTGATATTTTTTGCGCCTGCGTCAATTGAATTTTCTACAAGCTCCTTTATAACCGATGCCGGTCTTTCAACAACCTCACCCGCAGCGATAAGTTCTGCAACATGCTTATCAAGTACATTGATTACACCCATTTGTGTCACCTCCTAATATTAAATCATACCCTTGAGTTCGTAAAGCAAGTTCATTGCTTCAATCGGAGTAAGAGTATTTATATCTGTATCTTTCAGCTTTTCAATCACGGGACTTTCAGCCGAACCGATAAGTGAAAGCTGCATATCGTCTGAATTATCCTGCTTTTGAATATTGGCATTCTCTTTTTTATATTTACCGTGTTCAAGGTCTTTTAAAATTTCCTTTGCTCTTGAAATTACAGACTGCGGAATGCCTGCAAGCTTTGCAACCTCAATACCGTAGCTGTCATCTGCTCCGCCGGGAATAATTCTTCGCAGAAAAGTAATGTCATCGCCACGCTTTTTAACTGCTATGTTATAGTTTTTTACACCGTCAAGGAGTTGTTCCATAACCGTGAGTTCGTGATAATGAGTTGCAAAAAGTGTTTTTGCACCGAGTTTTTTTCTGTCGGCACAAAATTCAAGTACAGCCCTTGCGATGCTCATACCGTCAAAGGTCGAAGTACCTCTGCCGATTTCGTCAAGAATAAGTAAGCTTTTTGAAGTTGCATTTTTAATAATATTGGCAACCTCGCTCATCTCAACCATAAAGGTTGACTGTCCGGATGCAAGATCATCAGACGCACCTACACGAGTAAAGATGCTGTCTACAATTCCGATTTCGGCGGAAGACGCCGGAACAAAACTGCCTATCTGCGCCATAAGAACAATAATGGCAATCTGTCGCATATAGGTTGACTTACCCGCCATATTTGGACCTGTAATAATTGCTACTCTGTCATTGGCAGAATCAAGGCTGACATCATTCGGAACAAACGGTGCATCCTTTAATAGAGCCTCAACAACAGGATGTCTCGAATCTTTAATTCTTATTGCGGTTGAAAGGTTCACATCAGGTCTTATGTATCTGTTGTCAGCCGCAACATTTGCAAGTGATGTAATAACATCAAGATTAGCAATGGCTTTTGCGGTTTTCTGAATTCTTTCAAGATTATCCGAAACCGTCTTTCTGACATCGTCAAAGAGGTTGTATTCAAGTGCAACCGATCTGTCTTTTGCGCCGAGGATTCTGCCCTCTACATCTTTCAAATCCTGAGTAATATATCTTTCACAATTGGTGAGTGTCTGCTTTCTTATGTATGTTTCGGGTACCATGGATTTATACGAATTTGATACTTCAATATAATATCCGAATACCCTGTTATAACCGACTTTAAGCTTAGGAATTCCAGTTATATCACGCTGTTCAGCCTCAATACGGGCAAGAATTCCCTTTGAGTCATTCATATCTCCTGTCACGGAATCCAGCTCTTCGTTATAACCTCTCTTAATCATACCGCCCTCACGGACTGTAAACGGGGGTTCTTCAACGATTGCAGAATCAATAAGAGAATGAATGTCCTCAAGCTTATCAATGCTTTTATAAATATATTTAAGATAAACCGATTTACAATCAACGAGCAAATCCGAAATCTGCGGAAGATTCTGAATTGCTCCGCAGAGTGAACGCAAATCTCTTGCATTTGCAGAACCGTAAACGATTCTTGTCATAAGTCTTTCAATGTCAAATATACCCGAGAGTGTGTCTGTAACATCCATACGGAGCATATTATCGTTTACAAGCTCTTCAATCGCACTCTGACGGTTGTTAATTGAAGTTATATTAAGCAAAGGATGTTCAAGCCATGAACGCATAAGGCGTTTGCCCATTGCGGTTTTTGTCTTGTCAAGCACCCACAAAAGTGAACCTTTTTTATCCTTTGTCAGCATTGTTTGTGTGAGTTCAAGATTACGCTGTGTGTTATAATCAAGGCTCATATATTGATTTTCTTTGTAGAACTCAATGTGATTTATTCTTTCAAGTCCCGTTTTCTGAGTATCACGAAGATATGAAAGCAACGCACCAAGAACGCATACAACAACAGATTTGTCAGATACGGTACTGTATTCATCCGCAAACTGTGATTTTACAACATCAGTACATAGCGACTCGTCAAATTTTTCATCTTCGAGCATTTCAACTCCTGCCGAAAGTTTCGCTTTAATGAACTTCGGCAGTTCTTTCAGCTTTACAATGTCACCGCCAATAAGAATTTCACGGGGATTATAGCTTGTAAGCTGATTGGTAAGAACATTATAGCTGTCATTGCCCCTGATTTCCGTAGCGTATAATTCTCCTGTGGAAATATCACAAAAACAAAGTCCTATAGTTTTATTTTTAGAATACATACAGCAAATGTAGTTGTTTTTGCTCTCATCAAGCATACTCGATTCCATTACGGTACCGGGAGTAATTACTCGAATAATATCACGCTTTACAAGACCTTTTGCCTTTGCAGGATCTTCCGTCTGTTCGCAAATTGCAACCTTATAGCCCTTTGCAACAAGTCTTGCAATGTAACCCTCACAACTGTGAAACGGGACTCCGCACATGGGAGCACGCTCGGCCTGTCCGCAATCCCTTCCTGTAAGAGTAAGTTCAAGCTCCTTTGATGCAAGCTTTGCATCATCGTAAAACATTTCGTAGAAATCTCCAAGTCGGAAGAACAAAATGCTGTCTTTGTTTTCTTCTTTAATTTTGAAATACTGTTGCATCATTGGAGATAACTCCGCCATTTGTTTCACTTCCTTAATAAAATTTAGAACCGTTTATCAGCCGCAACCGCCGCATGTAGCACAGCTACCTGAGCATGATGACTGGCTGTAATCAGCAGTCTCGGGATCTGCACCCTCAGCAGACTGCTGAACAATTGCGAGAACTCTGTTTGCAACAACATCAAAAGCAGCCTTTGCATCATTGTAGGCAATCATATTCTCGTTTGACATAATCTGAGAATATGCCTCTCTCATCTCAGTATTAAGCTTAGAAAGCTTTTCCTGATCTCTCTCTTTTTTTGATGCTTCATTGTTGATTGACATTCTTTTAAGATTGAATTCACCGATAAGACGCTGAAGCTCCATATCTGCATCTGCATTCTTCTGAGCATCCTGCAATTTTTTATATGACTCTTCTTCCTGAATGAGTCTTCCGAGTTCCCTTGCTTTCTCAATGATATCCATAGTTTTAACCTCCGATTATTTTACAAGCTCACCCTTTAATATCCAGTTGCGAGCCTTTGTTATTTTTACATTTCTGAATGTTCCGATACAGTCCTTTGATCCTTCAAGCTCAACTATTATGTTACCGCTTGTACGACCGCACAATTCACCGTTCTTATCGTTTTCACCTTCAATAAGTACCTTTTCGGTTTTGCCAACCATTGAAGAACAACGCTTTGCCGCAATTTCTTCCTGAACATCAAGAAGTTCACGGAACCATTTTGATTTTTCTTCAGCGGAAATCGGATCGTCCATTTTAGCAGCAGGAGTACCTACTCTCGGTGAGAAAATGAAGGTAAAGAGCGATGTAAACTCAACCTCACGGATAAGCGATAAAGTTTCTTTGAAATCTTCATATGTTTCACCCGGAAAACCTACAATGATATCACTTGTAAGTGAAAGACCGTCAATTTTCTCTTTAGCATAATTGATTATTTCAAGATACTTTCTGCGGTCATAGTGACGATTCATTGCCTTAAGCACTCTGTCCGAACCGCATTGGAACGGAAGGTGAAGATGCTTGCTTATATGGGTACCCGATGCAATTGTGTCAATAAGCTCCTTTGAACAATCCTTCGGGTGAGATGTCATAAAGCGAAGCCAATAATCTCCGTCAATTGAATCGACCTCACGCAAAAGCTGTGAAAAGTTTACTTTCTCGGAAAGACCTTTTCCGTAGGAATTTACATTCTGACCGAGAAGGGTAATGTCTTTATAACCCGACTCAATCATATTTTTAGCCTCAGAAACAATAATATTCTTTTCACGGCTGCGTTCTCTGCCTCTTACATAAGGCACAACGCAATATGTACAGAAGTTGTTGCAACCGTACATAATCGGTAACCAACCCTTGAAAGTGCCGTCACGCTTAACAGGAAATCCCTCATAAAGTTGATTATCGTCATTACCTCTTTCAAACACTCTTTTGCCATCAAGAAGAGCGTTATACATAAGCTCAGGAAAATGGTGCAATGAATGAGTACCAAACACAAGTCCTACAAAAGGAAAGCTCTTGTAAATTTTATTGGCAACATGCTCCTGCTCCATCATACAACCGCACAAAGCAATAAGAATCTGCGGATGCTTACGCTTTAGATTTTTTAATGCACCGACATTGCCGAACACTCTGTCCTCAGCATGTTCTCTTACTGCACAGGTATTGAAAAGTACGAAATCCGCATTATCCGGTTCATCTGCAAACTCAAATCCCGACTGTTCAAGCATACCCTTAATTTTTTCACTATCAGCCACATTCTGCTGGCAGCCGTATGTTCTGATATACGCAACAGGCTTCTCTCCTCTTTTGCGAATATCCATAATTTCAGCTATTAAATTCATATACTCCGATTGTTTTTCGGAAATTTTCTGACTGTCAGGCAAAGAAATGCCTCCTAACCCATTGTATTAACTGTTAGATTATAACACAAGATATACGGTTTTTCAATGTTTTTCACAGGTTTTTCAAAATTTACTTCTTATAAGTCTGAAACAGAGAACCGTATCCGGACGGTATATTACCGACTATTACGGATTGTGCAATTTCAAAATCGGTAGTAAAACTCAAGCAGGCCTTCATTGTGATAAAGCTTCAATTCCAGTTTCCGAAGCTTCTCTTTCTCTGGATATTGTATATGAAGATACAGATATTTTGGCAGTTAATAAACCTGCGGGAATGGTTACGCATCCGACAGGAATACATTATGCAGACAGTCTCTCCAATCTTGTTGCCGATTACTTTCGAGAGAAAAATGAGTCTGTCTGCGTCCGTCCAGTAGGACGGTTGGATCAGGAAACTTCCGGGATTGTGATTTTTGCCAAGAATCAGGTGGCTGCTTCGAGACTTCAATCTGTAAAGTCTCCATGCAAGATCCATAAGCAGTATCTTGCTGTTGTATCCGGTGCTTTGCCTGTAGATGCCCCTGATGTCTGGCATACCATAAATCT
>ERZ827488.2782-NODE-2782-length-15826-cov-5.430474_pt1 | contig 15826 bp, 11 predicted proteins | sample MGYA00519771_ERZ827488 | MGnify/ENA primary metagenome ERZ827488 (study PRJEB31778, sample SAMEA3449323) | human gut metagenome | biome: human gut; feature: human-associated habitat; material: faeces | place: United Kingdom | collected 2010/2012 ... | reverse complement strand
ATCGCTACAAAGTACCACTGTTTATTGTAGAAAATGGATTTGGAGCATATGATACTTTAGAAGAGGATGGAAGCATCCACGATCCATACCGTGTGGAATATCTGCAGCACCACATTTCAGAAATGAAAAAGGCGGTAGAGGAAGATGGTGTAGATCTGATGGGTTATACACCATGGGGATGCATCGACCTTGTCAGTGCAGGAACCGGTGAGATGGATAAGAGATATGGATTCATCTATGTGGATAAACATAACGATGGAACAGGAGACTTGTCCAGAAGAAAGAAAGATTCTTTCGAGTGGTATAAAGAAGTTATTTCAACCAACGGCGAAAATATCAATTAGTTAATAGAATGACTATTAAAAAAGTGTCTATATCAAGAAACGATAAAAGGTTCTGATATAGACACTTTTTGCACGTGGATTCAAAAAAGAAGAGATTCGACATTACGGATTTGCATTTGAAGGAAAGAAGATTCTGATCGGAACGCGAGAATAATGTTACAAAATATGGTAAAAAAATGCGGAAAAATGTTACAATAACAGGTGAAAAACATGGAAAAAAGTAATGAAACACATTGAATAACCTTGGAAAAATGTTACAATACTAATATCAGGAGGTTGGAACAATGTTAAAAAGAGAAATCTCAGAGAAATTAATTTCGTGGAAAAATCAGAAGAAAAAGAAAGCACTTTGTATCATTGGAGCAAGACAGATCGGAAAGACAACGATTATCCGAGAGTTTGCGAAAGAGCAGTACGAACACTTTGTTGAAATAAATTTCATCTTAGACAAAGGGGCAGAAAAAATCTTTGAAGGCAAATTAGATGCGAATACGATTATTGAGAATCTCACAGCGTTTAAGATGCAGAAATTAGAACCGGGGAAGACTCTGATTTTCCTCGATGAGATACAGGAATGTCCGAATGCAAGATGTGCAATAAAATTCCTTGTGGAAGACGGTAGATTTGATTATATAGAATCAGGATCTCTTCTAGGAGTTCGATACAAGGAAGTTCCATCTTATGCGGTAGGATTTGAAGAAATCGTATATATGTATCCGATGAATTTCAAAGAATATCTTACAGCGAATGGAGTACAGGAACCTACGTTAAAAACGTTACAGACCTGTTATGAAAAACATGAAGCGGTTCCAAAGGTAATGCATGAAACTTTGTTGAAGTTGTTTGCAACCTATATTGTTGTGGGGGGAATGCCGGATGTTGTACAAACTTATGTAACTACACATGATGTTGGAAAAGTAATACAACTTCAGAGAAGCATCCTGGAATTATACAGACAGGATATATCAAAATATTCGGAAAGCACAGAAAAGATAAAAATCAAAGCAATCTTTGACAGTATTGCTTCACAGTTAGATGATAAGAACAGGCGATTTTTCCTGAATCGGATTGATGAAAATGGAAGAATGAACCGGTATGGAAATGCATTTCTTTGGCTGAGTGACGCAGGCGTTGCACTTCCATCATATAATGTGACAGAGCCGCAGCCACCTCTGCAACTTAACGAGAAACGAAATCTGTTCAAGCTATTCATGGGGGATACAGGACTTCTGTGTGCTTCCTGTATGGAGAATATTCAATTCGAACTCTTACAGGGCAATATGGAAGTAAATATGGGAAGTATTTTGGAAAATGTATTTGCACAGATAATAAAAGCAAATGGATTCTCTTTAAATTATTTTGAGTCTAAAAAATATGGAGAATTGGATTTCGTGATTCAAAATGGAATGAAAGTAGATCTTCTGGAAATAAAATCAGGAAATGATTATCAGAAACATTCGGCATTGAATAAAGTGTCTGCTGTAGAGAACTGGGATTTTGGAAGAAAGATTGTATTCTGTAAAGGGAATGTGATGGAGAAGGAAGAAATCGAGTATTACCCTTGGTATCTGAGTATGTTTTATCAGCAGGAGAAAGAACCGGAGAGATTTATCTATGAGGTGGATCTGGCGGGATTGTAGGACGCAGTAGGATACAGAAATATAGGATACATAGGATACAGAAACCTAGGTATTCATTGACTGAAAAGTACTTCTGGGTTATACTTTTAAGAGATACATTGGTTGGGGGAATTAGAACCAATATACAATGCTTAAAAGAAAAGAGAGGCGAGAAGTAGGTATGTTTTCATTTTTCAAGAAAAAACAGGCTCCTGCAGAAGAGAATAAGCCATTCGTTGTAAAGGCTTATCTGTCAGGAAAAGTAGTACCAATCGAGGAAGTAAAAGACGAGGTGTTCTCATCTAAAGCATTAGGTGACGGACTTGCAATCGAGCCAGAAGAGAATGTGATCGTGGCGCCATGTGACGCAACAGTATCTGTGCTGATGGAAGGCTCCAGACACGCAGTCGGACTTACACTTGCGAACGGAGTAGAGATTTTGATCCATGAAGGAATCGACACTGTGAACATGGAAGGTGACGGATTCGAGTACTTCGTAAAAGAAGGAGATAAGGTAAACGCAGGAGACAAGCTGCTTTCATTTGATCCGGAGAAAATCAAAGAACACGGATATGAGAAAACATGTATTCTCGTAGTTACAAACGGAGACGATTATCCGGATATGAAGCTGCATACAGGAATGGACGCAGTACAGGGCGAGACAGTGATCGCTGAATTTTAATATTGACTTTATGAAGATTGACCGCTGAGAATGGAGCAGAGTTTTGAAACCGTTCTCGGTGGTCTTTCTTTTTTGTAAAGGCGAAACGTTTCACCTTTACAAAAGTAGAAAATTTATAATATAACTCAGAGTGGCAGTGCTGATAGCTGAATAGAAATACAGGATAAGGAGAATAAAAGGAAAAAATAATACAAAATACATAATCTATTTCTAGACAAAACATAATAATGCGTCTAAAATACGAAAAAATGATAAAAAAACTCGAGAAAATAGGTAAAAATTACTAAAATGCAATTGACAGATAGAATATCTGTGTACTATAATCTGCTTGACGTAAAAAGAAGACTGAAGTCTTAGATTTGAACGAACCGTTTCATGAAGAGAAACAGGAAATCAAGACAAAGGAGTCAATGATGTATGAAGAACGATTTGAAGCATCTAAGAAGAAGCGAATTGATCGATCTGATCTATGAGATGAAGAAGCGGGAGATAGAGCTTCAGACCAGGCTGGATGAGGCAGAGGCAAAGCTTCAGGCTAGAGAGATCACGATAGAGAAGGCGGGATCGATCGCAGATGCGGCAGTGGAGCTAAGTGGCGTATTCCAGGCGGCACAGGAAGCTGCGGATACCTATCTTAAATCGATAAAAGCAAAGGAAAAAGAATTGGCACGCCTGACAAAGCAGGCCAAGAAGAATATGCGAGATTAGAGTAGTGAAGAAGAAAGAACATTCAGTTAATATCCCTACAATAGAAGAAGTTGAGAACGAACAGAAGAGGCTGAGACACCGGGCGGTGTATCAAAGAACACTCCGCGGTACGATCGCAGTGCTGCTTGTAGTTGCGGCAATTTCTGTTCTTGTGGCAACCCTGTGGATGCCGGTTCTGCAGATTTACGGTTCTTCCATGTCACCGACATTGGAAGCCGGGCAGATTGTAGTATCGGTGAAGACCAATCAGTTAAAAACCGGAGAGGTGGTTGCATTCTGGCAAGGAAATAAACTTCTTGTGAAGCGTGTAATCGCAGGTCCGGGACAGTGGGTTGATATTGATATGGACGGAAATGTGACGGTTGACGGAAAAGAACTGACAGAAGACTATTTAGATGTGAAAGCACTGGGAAATTGTGATGTAGATCTTCCACATCAGGTAGAGGAATCACGTTGGTTTCTTATGGGAGATAACCGAGACGTATCCGTAGATTCAAGAAGTGCTGCGATTGGTGATGTTTCAAAAGATCAGATTGAAGGAAAGATTGTATTTCGAATCTGGCCATTGAATAAAGCAGGAAGCATACAGTGAAATAATAGTAACTGTTCAGAGCCAACCTCCAAAATGCTACGCATTTCGGAGGTGTGGCGTATCCGCCAAATAAAATTTCAAAAACGGTCTAAAAAAAGCAAGCATTTTATACCTTTTTTGAAATTTTGCTTGGCTCTGAACAGTTACAAATAATAAATAATTAGTTTAGTTTATAAGGTATCGAAGGAAAGACTGACACAGGAAGGCAGCAGATACACACCAGAAAAAAGAAGGTGGATTTGTGCAGAATAAAGGAACGGATTATATCAGAAGATTATTAAAAGACAAAACCCGGTTAAAACGGTGGAGAAAGATGATTCTGTGTTTGTCCTGTATAGTTGTTTTCTGTACGGTCTATGCGCTGATTCTCCCGGCGATCACGCTGGAAAGAAAGACAGTCTGTGGTCAGGAAGAGCATAGCCATACAGAAGAATGCTATTCAAGTGACGGACAGCTGACTTGCGGAAAAACAGAACATACACATACCGAATCGTGTTATGCAGATGATAAGACATCGGAAGATCAATCAGGGGAAGACTCACAGCAGACACCGGAGCAGAACCAGACAGAAGGACAGGAGCAGAATTCGGGACAAAGTCAGGAACAGAATCAAAATCAGAATCAAGACCAGAGTCAAAGTCAGGATCAGGGTCAGACATCGGATGATGGAAATGTAGCTCAGAACGGAGAAAATGGAGATACAGCAGGAACTACAGCGGATGAGACAGCTGGCAATGATGAAGAAAGTGTCGTGGCAGGGAGTACATCAGCGCCGGCAGCAGAGGGCGAAGACGGAACGGGAAGTGTTACGACAACGATGGAAGGGTTTGATCTGAGTGCAGATGCGAATAAGACGAATTTAAAAGGCGTTGTTTTACAGTATTATGATGCGAAAAAATGGATTGATATTCAGGAAAATGTAGAAAATAAAATTCCAGGTGATGCGAAAATCAAGTTAACAGTTCAGTATCAGAATGTATCAATTGATCAGTTGCTAACAAAATATAACTGTAAAATGACGTATGATATTCCAGAGCTCCTGCGTAATATGACAGCCGGAGGGAAAATTTTTGATAGTAATAATGCTGTAGGAACGGTTACAGCGCAAGAAGGGAAAATTGTTGTTACGTTTACACGGGATTATCTTGAAAAATTGAAAGCTGACGGAGATACCGTAATTGCAGGAGATTTCTATGCTGAAGGAGATGTTAAACTAAGTCGGTTGCCAGATAATGGAAAAACAACATTGACTACTGCAGGTAAGAATTATACGTTGGATTTTGGACCGGATGCGCTTGCTAAATATGGAAAAGTAACCGTTGATAAACAATGTGTTAGTAAGAATAAGAATGTGATTTCCCGAGATGATGGAAATTATTTAAAATATACGATTACAGTAACTGCTGGAGAAGATGATTGTCCAGAAGTTTCAGTAGTGGATACATTTACAAATAATAGCAGTAACGTGGAGTATTATGCAGGAATTACAACGACAGAGAAAACACTTAAAGGAAGTGAAAATGAAGTAGCTCCATATGAGACAGTTACAGAGGGGAAGACACATGGTAAGATTTATAAAGGAAATAAGACGGAGGATAAGACAATTCCGGTAGTTCCAACAGGAACTACTGAAATTACTGAACCAGGAAGTATGGTCTGGAAAATAGGTGATATGGCAGCTGGTGAGGTACGTACACTTACATACTTTGTAAAACTAAAAGGAAAAGTTAATCTTAAGCAAGCAGAAATCAGGAATAAAGCAGATGTATTTTTAAAGAACTATCAGAGAGCATATGATGAGTTTTCATTTACACCGAAAATTACATATGATATGGCGAAAAATCGTGATAGCAAATATGTCAATAATATTGTTAAAAATTCAGATGGTTCATACACAATTAATTATAAAATTGAGTTTTCATTAGATAAAGATAAAAGTAATTTCCCATTAAAGAACTTTGAACTTCGTGATTTTTTAGATTATGGAGATATATATACGAATTCAGAGTTACTTGCAAATGGATATGTGTATTACAATCGTGATTCAGTCAAGTTATATGCGAAAAAAAATACAGAGACAGCATATTCGGAAGTTGATGGAGGAAATTACGATACGCTGTGGTCGGATAAAAGTGATAACTATACTTCCAACTGGACAAAGACAACAAATCCAACTCGTTTTAAAATTACCGGAACATCGGGTAACCCAATTACTGTAAATCCGGGAGAAGGTTATTATGCGACATATAGTATTACAGTAAAGCCAGAAGCAATGGCTTACATGAAAGCAAATAGTATAGACGTAAAAAATAGATTTTTGGTAGCAGCAGAGAATGTAGAGAATAATTACGATTATGGAATAGACAGAGTTTATAACCAGAAAACTGTCGGTGGTTATACATGGAACCAGAAAATGGTCGGAAACGTAACAACAGATGCTCAGACAATTACAATGACTGGTGAGAAGTATAATTTGACGAGCGGAAGTATAACACAAGATACATCAGAGGATACTACATTTACTGTTCCAGTTGGAAGTTATCCATATACTGTAAATGTCAATGAAACGCAAGGTGATTGGAATGCGACAGAGGTATCAATGAAAGATACACTTACTCCGAATGATAAGATGGAGTATACAGGGTATGTGAAAGTAGAGGCACGAGAGTATAATCCAAATACAGGTGAATATGAAGTAAAAGAAACGAAATGGGTGAAGATTGATAAATTAACGGAATTCACGTTGAAACCATCAGAGCTTGGATGGACTAATCAGAATTATGCTTACAGATTTACATATTACGCAACACCAAAAAATAAGGAAACATTTAGTTCAGCTGTTGTAAACAATAAATTTACATTGTCGGGAAATGTTGTAAAAGGTGAAAGTTCAATTGATATTTCCGAAATATATTCACAAAAGGAAGTGACAGTTTCAGGAGATTTTAAAATGAATCTCAGGAAAGAAGCCTGGTATTATGAAGAACCAAAAGCAGATGCGAGCACATGGCAAAATGGAAAGATATACTGGGTGATTGAAGTTGACGGAACAGCAATTTTGCAAAATACATCTTTTAGAGATGCTATTTCAAATGGTACAGGATTGCAAAATTCTTATTTACATTCAGATTCGCTGGTGGAAATTTATAAAGGAACGCTGCCGGAACGAAATACGATTACTGGATATAAGAATCTGCAAGAAATGCAAACATCAAGTGGGCTTAAAGGCATAAAGGATCAATTTACCGACCCGGAATTAACGAATGGAAAGAATTTCTCTGGGAATGACAATTATAGTGAATTGACAGTAAAGGCAAAAGATAACATTTCTCTTAGTGGAGAAAAGCTGTACTTTATTGTGCAATCAGAACCACAATCATTACCTGTTAATTATCGAGATTGTTTTACATATAGAAATCAGATTCAAACAAGTGATGACGGAACAAAATGGATTGACCAGGGTTCAGCAGACAAAAGCCTGTATTCTGGTGCAGATATCTTAAAAGAATTAGGACAGACATTTACTTATGATGGAACTACAGTAACAAGTAATCAAGATGGTATGGACAAGGACTACGGCTCCAATAAAGCTAGTGATAAAATCGCAGCAAGCGAATTGGGCAAAACAACAGGTCCCGGACAGTATGTAGCATGGGTATTTAAGCTGAATTATGCAGGAGAACTATCTGGAAGTTATCAAGTATTGGAGCAAATCCCAGATGGAATGGAGCTTGCATATATCCGTATCAAATGGGTTGGAGACAAACAAAAAGAAAATTATATTCAGTCAAAGGAAATCAGTGGACTAGATGGATGGACAAAAAAGATAACAGGTAGTCTTGCAACAGATAATCCAGGCAAAAGTGTGGAGACTACTTATTATGTGAAAGGAAATCAGGCATTGATTGAACTGGGTGATTTTATTGCAGGAAAAGAGCGAGATAATTATTCAGTTGATGTACAGGTTGTGTGCAGGGTGACAGATCCGAAAGTATTGCTCGGTGGAGAAAATAAGACATTTACGAATCATGTTACACTTCGAACAACAGAAGGAAAGGAAATAAATACAGCAACATCTCCTGCAACAATAACACCGCAGAAGATTGGAAAAACATTTGTTTCTGATCAACAAAATATAACATTTACAATTGAAGCTAACCAGTTGGGTCAGGCACTTCCAACAGTAGAAGGCACAAAATTGAAGCTGATTGATAAATTGAGTCCTACATTGGAGTTGGATATAACAAAGATTAAGGTTGTTAATAAAAATAACGGTGAGGATGTTACGTTTACTGCTTCAATTCGAGATGATAATACATTGGAGATAGAAATTCCACATGATGTGCCAGTCAAGATAACCTATACAGCAACAATAAATGCACCGCCAAGGCAGAAAGTGGATTTTTCAAATGTAGTATATTGGGAAAAATATTCTCCATCCAGCGGGACAAATGTAGAACAGAAGAATTATTCTTACACCGCAGGAGGAACAGTATCTTCAGCAAGTACGATCAAACTACAAATCATTAAGAAAGATCAGAATAACCTGTCTGCATCATTGGCTGGAGCTGAATTTAAGGTGGTAAATTGTACCAGAAATTTTACTACAGGAACTATTAACGAAGTTACAGGAACAGGACGTAAAGAATGGGCGGGAACGACAGGCGCCGATGGAATACTTGAGTTAGGAACAGCAGGGGCTGGTAATCCTGTAATGAAATATAATACCATCTATAAGGTGACAGAGACAAAGGCATCGGCTGGGTATGTACTAGATCAGAAACCGATTTATATTATGGTTCCAAAAATAAATGATGGTGCATCGGATTATTCTGAGGAAGTGAAGGCATGTATAAAAGATCCACAGATTAAGAAGCAGTATAAATCGACATATGAACTACAAGTTACGAACCATAAAGGTGAGATCACTGTACAGAAAAAGTTTAAGAATCCAGGTGGTTATGAGTCTAATCCAGTGAGTGGAACATATAAGTTTGGACTTTATGAGAATGCGGATGGAACAAATACTGATGGAAGTATAACACCACTTCAGAAAATTTCTATTACATATGATGCAGGTGATACTACCCCGAAATCAAGTAAGTTTATAAATTTGGAGTTGTCAAAAATATATTATGTCTTTGAACTTGATGATAAGGATCAACCAATCAAAGATTCCTCCACAGTTGCTACTGTGAACGGAATGGAATACCTTACATCATATACGGCGACAAAGTCTGGAAGCACAACAACAGGAGTGAACAGTGCATCCAATGGTGACACGGTAACCGTTACAAATCAAAGCCGTGTGAAAAAACTGCCTTCCACAGGCAGTTGTGGGGTTCTTATTTACAGATTGGCAGGGGCGATATTAATACTCTTCGCAGGAGTGCTTATGCTGATGAAATATAAAGAAACAAAAACAAGAAACTAACAAAAGAGAGTGTGTTGCACCCTGGAAAATTCCGGGGGGCAGTAACAAAACAAGGAGGAAGAAAATGAAAATAATCAAGAAGATTGCCGCCATAATGCTCTCGGTTATGATGGTATTGGGAATGTGTAGCGTGGTAGGAGCTGAGGGGACGAGTGGAACGCCAGCTACAACCGGAAGTATTACGATTAAAAATGCGGCACCTGGGGAAACATATAATATTTATCGTATTTTAGATTTGGAGAGTTATAGTGGAAGTGGAGAGGCAGGAAACTATGCTTATAAGTTGAGAACATATGATTCATCAACAACAGCAACAAATAATTGGAATAAGTTTATTAACGGTAATGATATAAAGGATGTATATGTAACTCTTGATGGAGAATATGTAACTTGGAAAGAGGGAGCAAAAGCTGAGGAATTTGCAAAAGAAGCACTGGATTATGCAAAGAATTCAACAATAAATCCGGATGAGACGATGTCGTTAAGTGATTCAGAGACATCAGCAACATTCACTGGTATTCCGCTTGGCTACTACCTTGTAGAAACAAGTGTGGGAACAGTACTTGCCCTTGATACGACAAATCCAGACAAGACAATTTATGATAAAAATACTGCACCTACAGTAGAAAAAGAGGTAAGTAAGACTAAAGACGGAAATTATGAAGGTACAAGTACAGCTAGTATTGGCGATACAGTGTATTTCAAAACAACAATCCATGCGAAAAAAGGTGCAAAAGATTATGTTTTGCATGATACGATGAGTGCAGGATTGACTTTCGATGAAAAATCTATTGATGTGAAAAAACAAGGAGCTTCTATATCACTTAGTCAAGGTTCTGATTATATATTAGCCACAGATAGTACAAAAGATGGCTGCACTTTTGAAATCAAATTCACAGAAAGATTCTGTAATTCAATTACAGAGGATACGGATATTATCGTTATGTATTCTGCAAAATTAAATGAAAATGCAGAAATTGGTAATATAACAGGAAATACTAATAAAACAAAATTGTCATATGGTAACAAGAGTGAAACAAAAGAAGTTACAACAACCACTTATACATTTGAAGTTCCAGTGTTCAAATTTACAAATACTAAGAATACATCAGGGGAAGGTACAACTAAAAAGCCACTTAAAGATGCAACTTTCAAATTGAGTACTGACTCAGAGGGGATTACCGTAATCAAACTTAAACAGAAGGATAGTACAACAAATTACTTTGTTGATTCATCAGGAGAAGAGAGTGTAACAACAACTGATACTGGTGAGTTCACAATCAAAGGTCTCGATGCAGGTACATACTACCTCACAGAGACAAAACAGCCAGCCGGATACAACCTATTGTCAGTGCCTGTGAAAATTACAATTGCTGCAGATGGAAAAATTACTGTTGGAGATGGAAAAGCCGCAGTAACCAAAGTCGAAGTCGAAAACAAATCCGGTTCCCTCCTCCCAAATACAGGTGGAATGGGAACAACTCTGTTCTACATTTTCGGTGCAATCCTTGTAATTGGATCTGGAGTTGTACTGATTACAAAGAAGAGAATGAAATAATTGTTGCTCGATTTTAGGTATGTAAGTGAGATAAGAATGAAGTAATTTTGCTGTACGGGGAATGTGTTTCATCATTCCCCATACAGCAGCAAGGAGAGGATTGTAACATGAGAAAGCATATTTCAACAATAATTGCGGGAATCATCTTTCTTACAGGCTTGTCCTTACTGCTGTATCCGACAATTAGTAATTTCTGGAATTCGAAGCATCAGACGCAGGCGGTTGCGGATTATTCGAAGCAGATAGAGAAGATGGATGATCAGGAGAAGGAGCAGGCGCTGGCGGCGGCAGAGGAGTACAACCAGACGTTGATTACGAATGGAGGACGCTTTACACCATCAGAAGAGGAAGATACTTTATATGATAGTCTTCTGGATGCAAATGGAACCGGAATGATGGGATATATCACAATCCCAGAGATTCGCTGTAAGCTTCCGATATATCATGGTGTAGAGGATTCTGTTCTGCAGGTTGGTATCGGGCATATTGAAGGTTCGTCTCTTCCGGTTGGAGGAAGGGGCACGCACTGTGTATTATCCGGACACAGAGGACTGCCGAGTGCGAAGCTGTTCACAGACCTTGATAAATTGGAAAAGGGAGATATCTTTCTTCTACACATTTATGATAAGGTATTGACGTATGAGATCGACCAGATCAGTATTGTCGAACCGGAAGATTATGGCCTGCTTGAGATCGAAGATGGGAAAGATCTGTGTACGCTTCTTACATGTACACCATATGGAATCAATACGCAGAGACTTTTGGTGCGCGGACATCGGATTGAAAATCGTTCGGGAGATGACTCCAGAGTGACATCGGATGCGGCTGAGGTAAGCAGTTTGACAGTTGCAGTATGTGTTGCGATTCCGCTTTTAATCATTAGTTTTCTTGTAGTGGATCTATCAATCCGGCGTTCAAGAAAGAAACAGAAAAAGTAGAGGAAGATAAATGTTACTGTTCACTCCCGTGTCAATCACTCCGCTGATTGACACGGAGGATGCGTGTTTTGACTTGAATGCATCTCGCCCCATCGCCAAAGGCGATTTAAAATGGCGAGATGCATTGCTGGTCGCACATCGTGTGAACAGTAACAGATAAATCAATCAGTGGGAGGGAGAACATGCGAAGTCCAAAGAAAAGAATCCGCCACAGAGACAGGAATTATATGATATATGTGTTGACATTTCTCATTGCGCTGACCGGAATGCTCGGAATCTCAAAGGGTAGTCCGGTTCTGGCAGCGGAAGAAGAGAGTACACAGAAGGGGAGTATTTCGATTGTCTGCCCGGTTGAGGGGATGGAGTTGTCTCTGTACCGTGTGGCAGAGTATGAGGAGTCGGGCAGTTTTACATTGACGGAACAATTCCGGAAGTATCCGGTCTCACTGGAGCAGAAGAGCCAGGAGGGCTGGCAGGGTGCAGCGGATGCACTGGCGGACTATATCAGACGTGACGGAATCACAGCAGATGCAGTGCTGGCATCAGGTTCGGACAGGAAAGTATGTTTTACAGATCTTAACCGAGGTCTTTATCTTGTGCTGGGACAGACAACAGAGCTGCAGGAAGATGGAAAGACACAGATCTATGAGCCTCAGACAGCATTGATCGCATTGCCGGAGGATTCAAAGGAAACTTCCGAGGGGAAAGATCCGTACCAGGTGACAGCGGTTCTGAAGTTCGAGAAGAACGACAAGCCTGGAAAGCCAGAAGAGAAAGAAGAGACGAAGATTCATGTATTGAAAGTGTGGAAGCAGGATCAGGAGGAAGAACGTCCGGAGTCTATCGTGGTAGAGCTGCTGCAGATGGATGTGGAGGGGAATACAACAGTCGTTGACCGCCAGACACTTACGAAGGAGAATCAGTGGTCCTATACTTGGAAAAATCTTTCTGCACAGATGCGTTGGAGTGTGTCAGAGGCAGAGGTGCCGAAGGGGTATACTGTTGCTGTTACGCGTGAAGGAAATACAGTTGTCTTGACGAATACAGCAAAGAAGCCGGGAAAGTTGGATGGAGAAGTGAATCCACCATCGAAGAGGACGACGGGTAAAACAACAGACAAAACATCAGACAAGCTTCCACAGACAGGACAGCTCTGGTGGCCGGTACTTGTGCTTTTGTTTGCAGGTGCGATCTGTCTGCTGGCGGGAAGAGTTTTACGGGATAGAAAAGAAGAGAAGAATCGATGAGCAAGAAGAAAAAGAATCAGATAGGAAAGATATTTACAATCACAGGGTTGCTGCTTTTCGCGGCAGCCCTTGCTCTTTCTGTATACAATCTCTGGGATGGTTATCGGGCAGAGCAAAGCAGAGAGAAGCTGTTGGAAGAATATAGAGACAAGAACCAGAACATTTCTGATGAGGGAAAGCAGGCGGATGAATCTGACGGACAGATACCGGATTATCAGCTGAATCCGGAGATGGAGATGCCGGAGATCGCATTAGAAGATCTGGACGGCGTGGCGTGCATCGGAGTGCTTGAGATACCGGCGATCGACTTGAAGCTTCCGGTATTGAGTGAATGGAGCTATCCGCTTCTGAAGAAAGCACCTTGCCGCTATTCGGGCAGTGCTTATCTGGATAATCTCGTGATCGCAGCACATAATTACAGAACACATTTCGGGAAGCTGAAGGAACTTGAGACAGGTGACGAGGTGATCTTTACAGATGCAGCCGGGAACCGGTTCGAATACAAAGTGGCGGCGGTAGAAGCACTGACTCCACAAAGCGTGGAAGATATGACAAGCGGAGAGTGGGCGTTGAGTTTGTTCACATGTACGTTGGATGGAAAGAACAGGGTGACGGTGCGGTGTGAGGTTGCTGGTCGCACATCGTGTGAGCAGTAAAAGATTTGTTTGACGTAAGAAAAAAGAAATGCTAGTATAATAAATAGAAAGGTGCTACCGATGACGGTTCGCCTGATATTTTATAGGGTTAAAAATAACCGCAGAGTTTCTCAGGCTGGGCGGTTATTTTTGCGTCTTGGAATCATGCTTTCCACGCACGTAACCAAGACTATAAAAAGTCGCACACAGTGAAATCACTGCAATAAGGTTAGTAATGGTCAGCATAGGCCAATTCTCCTCTCCAAGATTTCTCAAATGAGAGATGATCTATGTAATCGGAGCTATAAACTCTCCGCGCAAAGCGAACCGCCATTCACGTCAATGTGAAGTAGCACCCCAGGCATAAAGCCTGAACATATGATAGCAAATATGTTAAGAAAAATCAACATAAAAAGTAACACATATAAAGTATAGTGGAGAAGATGGTTCTCATTTTTTGAAAAATTTGGAAAAAGTTCGACAGTGTCGAACGAATTTTTTACGAAACAGAGCGTATGATGGGAAACCAAGCGTACAGCACATGGTGTTCGGAACGAAACTGATTGAGCGAGAGACGACATAGAAGAAAAATCGGATTGACGAAATAGCATTAAAAAGATACAATATGGTTAGAATACTACTATAGTTGACTTGAGGAGGTGCTAGTATGAATATTCGTCCATCAGCAGCAATCCGTCAAAATTATAATGAGATTGCAGATATGTGTCGTAAAACTGCAGAACCCGTATTTCTTACAAAAAATGGCGAAGGCGATCTGGTTGTCATGGATATAGAAACCTTCAATCGCAGAGAAAAAATGTTGAAGTTAAGGGAGGAATTGCTTGCAGTCGAAGAGGATCGGATGGCAGGTAGAAGTGGATGCACAGTAGATGAACTGGATGCATATCTTGAGGATGTGATTGCAGAGGTATAGTGAATGGCAGATAAAAAGTACAAAGTAATTGTTTCTGACAGGGCAAAGAGAATGTTGGGAGCGCATATTCGGTTTATGGCTCAGGTTAATAAAGATGCCGCCAGCACAAAGAAGAAGGAAATAATAACAGCAATCCGCGCCTTGAATCATATGCCGCAGCGTTTTCCGTTTTTTGAAGAAGCGTATATTCCACCGAATAAATATCATAAGATGTTTATTGAAAAATGGTATCTGATTCTTTATCAGATACAGGATGATACGGTATATGTGGAGTATATTGTTGAGTGCAGAAAAGATTATAACTGGTTGATTCATTAAATAAAAGAGTCAGGTATCGGGGAAAGTAAAACATCTCGGATACCTGATTTTTTTACATTTTTTAATCATTTACATCTCCGATCGATATTGTATAATAAAAAATGTAGAAAAATATTAAAACATAGTTGACAGATGGGTTTTATAAGTATATAATACAAACCATCAAAAACACACCAACTAAGTAGGTTAATAAAGAAAGTGAGGATATAGACTATGGCGGCAATTTATAAAGGCACACTTGGACTGATTGGAAACACACCACTTGTTGAACCTGTGAATCTGGAAAAAGAGCTTGGACTTGAAGCAACGATTCTTGTAAAACTTGAGTATCTTAATCCGGCAGGAAGTGTGAAAGATCGTGTTGCGAAGGCAATGATCGAAGATGCAGAAGAGAAAGGAATCCTGAAAGAAGGTTCTGTTATCATCGAACCTACTTCCGGAAACACAGGAATCGGACTTGCATCAATCGCAGCAGCGAAGGGGTACAGAGCAATTCTTACCATGCCAGAGACCATGAGTGTTGAGCGAAGAAATATCCTCAAAGCATATGGAGCAGAGATCGTACTTACAGAAGGTACAAAGGGAATGAAAGGAGCAATTGCAAAAGCTGAAGAGCTTGCAAAGGAAATCCCGAACAGCTTTATCCCGGGACAGTTCGTTAATCCGGCGAACTCAAAAGCACACAGAGAGACAACAGGCCCGGAGATCTGGAAAGACACAGATGGAAATGTTGATATCTTTATCGCCGGTGTCGGTACAGGTGGAACACTGACAGGTGTTGGTGAATATCTGAAGTCTAAGAATCCAGATGTGAAGA